>Ga0265294_10001061_pt1 | contig 37328 bp, 24 predicted proteins | sample MunlanPumphouse3_FD_192504 | JGI IMG/M metagenome (GOLD analysis project Ga0265294, IMG submission 192504) | Groundwater microbial communities from a municipal landfill in Southern Ontario, Canada - Pumphouse #3 | ecosystem: Environmental > Aquatic > Deep subsurface > Groundwater | place... | reverse complement strand
ACCTAAAAATATTTCGGAGGAAGAACGTATCCTGTGGAAAAAGATTGCCGAAAAATCAGATTTTAGCCCTCGTGACTGAAAGTTGTTTTGAACATTGCGCTCGCATAGAGGTGTCCCCGTATCCGTTGCCCACTGAATCAGGAATTGGAGGAACACAAAATATGGATTCTACAAAACTGGCAAAGCACGAACAGGCTTCCGCTCCTGTTCAATCCTCAAAGATTTGTTGGGATCAATGTGTGGAAAGCACGCATATTGGACCTGAAATTCTTAGAGAATTTGTAGATATGGATTGGGTGTGTGCTGAAAAAACAGCCCAGGATGAATATCTGTTCGAAGTTCGGGATATCCCGCGTATCCGCAAAGCAGCCCGGCTGTACAGGGATTTTGATCTGACGGTGGTGGGAGTAACCATTATTGTTGATCTGCTAAGCCGGGTGGAGTTTTTGCAACACGAAGTACGGGATCTGCGGCTCCGTTCCTGAATATGGGTTTGTTCGGTGGCATGCTTTCAGGTAAGGCTTTTTTAACATGGTGTTTTTTTGTTTGTTCTGGTTATCAGGACACAACAATTCTTTGTGATATCCCCGTACATGGGAGGTAGATAATGGATCTCAGTAAATTCACGCAAAAATCTCAGGAAGCCATAGCCGGTGCTCAGAATATCGCCGTACGTTTCGGGCACCAGGAAGTTGATGCCGAGCATCTGCTTATTTCTCTTGTGACCCAGGAACAGGGGCTGACAGGCGTGCTGTTGGAAAAAGCCGGATATGATCCCAAAGCCTATGCCCTGGCCCTGGAAAAAGAACTTGAACGCAGGCCTAAAGTCAGTACGCCCGGGGGCACTCCCGGGAATATCTATGTGAGTCAACGGGTGAATACCATCCTGCTCAAGGCCCAGGATCTGGCCAAGGAAATGAAGGATGAATATGTCAGTGTCGAACATATTTTTCTTGTCCTCCTGGACGAAGGACCGGGTACGGCCATTGGCCGGGTCAATGCCCAATTTAAGCTGAATAAAGACCGCATGCTCCAGACCATGAGCGAGGTGCGTGGCAATCAGCGGGTGACCTCGGCCAATCCCGAGGAAACCTACGACGCCTTGAAAAAATATGGCCGGGATCTGGTGGACGAAGCCAGACAGGGGCGTCTGGACCCGGTGATTGGCCGGGACGGCGAGATCAGACGCTGTATCCGGGTTCTTTCCCGTCGGACCAAGAACAATCCAGTGCTTATTGGTGAGGCCGGGGTGGGCAAGACCGCCATTGTGGAAGGGTTGGCCCAGCGTATTCTTAAGGAGGATGTTCCCGAAGGGCTTAAGGATAAAACCCTGTTTGCGCTGGATATGGGTGCGCTCATTGCCGGGGCCAAGTACCGGGGAGAATTTGAAGAACGTCTCAAATCCGTGCTCAAGGAGGTCCAGAAGTCCGAAGGGCGGATTATCCTGTTCATCGACGAAATTCATACCATTGTCGGTGCGGGCAAGGTCGAAGGAGCCATGGATGCAGGGAATCTGCTCAAACCCATGCTGGCCAGGGGAGAACTCCACTGCATCGGCGCGACGACTACGGATGAATATCGAAAATATATAGAAAAAGATCCAGCTCTGGAGCGACGTTTCCAGCCGGTCATGGTGAATGAGCCCAGTTTGGAGGATGCCGTTTCCATTCTGAGAGGACTCAAAGAAAAGTTCGAGGTCTACCACGGTGTGCGCATCAGTGACAGCGCTCTGGTCAATGCCGTTGCCCTGTCCAACCGTTATATCACCGACAGACAGCTTCCGGACAAGGCCATTGACCTTGTGGACGAGGCCGCGGCCATGATCCGTACGGAGATTGATTCTCTGCCCGCGGAACTGGATGAACTCAATCGAAAAATGATGCAGCTGGAGATTGAGCGCGAAGCCTTGAAAAAAGAGACCGATGCCGCTTCCAGGGAACGGTTGCAGCGCCTGGAGATGGAGCTGGCCGAGATCCGAGAAAAACAGACCGTACGCAAGGCCCAGTGGGAAAAGGAAAAAAAGAGCATCAACGGGGTCAAGGATCTCAAAAAGGAGATTGAACAGACCCGATTGGCCATTGAAGAGGCCAAACGGCAATATGATTTGAACAAGGCTGCAGAATTGGAATACGGGCGCCTGAATCAGTTGAATAAAGAGCTCAAGGCACAGGAAGCCCTTGGATGTGGGGACGAAGGAACCCGGCTGCTTAAGGAAGAGGTCGGGCCGGATGATATTGCCCATATCGTGGCCAAGTGGACCCATATTCCGGTGAGCAAGCTTATGGAAGGTGAACGGGAAAAGTTGCTCAAACTCGGGGATATTCTGCATGATCGGGTTATCGGTCAGGATGAGGCGGTTACTGCTGTGGCTGATGCCGTTCTACGTGCCCGTGCCGGATTGAAAGATCCCAAACGGCCCATTGGTTCGTTTATCTTTTTGGGTCCCACTGGGGTGGGCAAGACCGAGTTGTCCAAGACCCTGGCCCGCAGCATGTTCGATACTTCGGAAAATATGGTCCGTTTGGATATGTCCGAATATATGGAAAAACATACCGTGGCCCGGCTTATTGGAGCGCCTCCAGGCTATGTTGGCTACGATGAAGGCGGGCAGCTTACCGAGGCCGTCAGGCGCAAACCATACAGCGTTGTCCTCTTTGATGAGATCGAAAAGGCCCATCCCGATGTGTTCAATGTGCTGCTCCAGATTCTGGATGATGGCCGGTTGACGGACAGTCATGGCCGGACCGTGGATTTTAAGAACACGATTATTATCATGACCTCCAATATGGGATCGCAGATTCTGCTGGAAGGGATTACGCCCGAAGGTACTCTCAGGGAAGGGGTGCGTGAACAGGTGATGCAAACCCTGCGCGGGCATTTCAAACCTGAGTTTTTGAACAGGGTGGATGAGGTGGTCCTGTTCAAACCGCTGCTCAAAGAGGAGATCAAAAAAATTATCGATCTGCTCCTGGAAGATCTGCGTGGACGTCTTAAAGAACGCAAGATCGGTCTGAAATTGAGCGACGCGGCCCGTGAATTCATTGCCACCGAGGCTTATGATCCGATCTACGGGGCCAGGCCTCTGCATCGGTATCTTCAGGCACATATTGAAACCCCGTTGGCCAAAGAAATTATCGCCGGGCATCTCCTTGAGAACAGTACTGTGGTTATTGGAGTGAATGATCAGGGATTGGTGTTGGAACAGAAGAATGAAGAAAAAAAGATATAGGATATACGATTTAAGATTTAAGATTGCAGTGCGCAGTTGGTAGTACGTGGTATATGACCTGTGCGGTTGCCGGGCGACCAGCTGGTCGCCCCTTGTATGTTCAGAATCCGTAGACTGGTGGTGTTATCCGAAAAGGGCACCCACGGGGGGGAGCCCCTACGGGAATGGTGACGTGCTTCAAAATTGTATCTCACCATTCGCGTGAATTGAATTGAAATGAGTATGAAGAATTTACGGCTCATCCGGCAAATGCGTATTTTAATAGTTTTTTAAAGATGTTGTAATCTAAAAAATCAGCGTGTGTCACATGGTTTGCTGTGAGCACGTTATTTATCCAGATGGCACATAGTGGCCCCCCGCCCTAGTTCAGGGAGGGGTTGGGGGAGGGTTTCAGGATAGCGGAAATGACCGATGACCCGCCCCGCCCCTTGCCTCGCCCTGACCAGGGTGGGGGACTCATGTGTGCTCTCAGCGAGGATGGTAGTATTTGCATGAAATATTCTCTCCGGAATGACCTTACTTTTTGTACGGGGCCAAAGCCATATCCTTTGCCAGGATTCAACCTCCTGATAAACAAGAAATACGCACTAAATACGCACTACCCGGATGAACCAAATTAAACCAATTAAAATCATTGTATGCGAATGGTGAGTTGTATACATAAACAATGTGCTGGATTGTTACGCAGATGATGTCTAAAGATGAACAAAAATCCCGGTCGACTTCCACGGTTGGCCGGGATTTTTTTATTGCCTCGCCTGGAGTCGGAACGTATCAGGATTGTTCGTGTACCCTTGCACACCTATCTAAACTTTTCAGGATAAAGACCATGAATACTAAGCCCCAACTGGAAGTCTTTTCCGATTTTACCTGACCGTGGTGTTATCTCAGTACCGGGCGTATTGAGAAGCTGCACCTGGAATATGATATTGATGTTATCTGGCGGGCTTTGCCCCTGCACCAAGAAATTCCTGAAGAAGGCATGAGTCTTGAGAAATTTATCGGAGATCCTCATGTGGACATCAATGGGATGCTCGAAAAATTCCGGCACACGGCAGAGGAATACGGTTTGCCTTTTGTGGGAAGCCCGAGGATCTGCAACACCCGTCCGGCCCAGGAAATCCGGGCCTGGACTCATGAAAAGTATGGACAGGGACAAGCCTTTGAAGAGGCCGCCTTTGCCGCTTATTTTGTGGGAGGGAACAACCTGGCCCTGCCCGAGGTGCTCCTTGCTATTGTGCGGGATCTGGATCTGCCCAAAGATGAGGCCCGGAAGGTTTTGAAAACGCGATCATTCCGTGATCATGTAGACAGGGATCTGGCTCGGGCCAAGGAATTGGGTATCATGTCCGCTCCGACCTTCATGGCCCATGGCAAACGTCTGGTGGGCGCCCACCCCCTGGGCGTGCTCAAGGATTTTGCCATGGGCAAAACGTTGATACCATAATGCGGAAATGATGCATGCCTCTAAACGCGAAAAAGGGTAGCCCGGAAGGCTACCCTTTTTCGCGTTTACTATGTTTTTTGTAGCTATATTGAGAAATGGCTATTCCACCTTCTCCACCCGAGTCTTGATATATTTTAGGAGAGGGGTTCCTCCCGTCGGTTCCGTTACATTGGGGGGCATCAATGCGCCGGGTACGTTGACCCCGCCGAAGTCTGGAAATTTGGGGTCGCCTTCCAGACCCCGCAGGTGACCGTAGCCACCGGCTGCCCCCAGAACGCCACGGCGCATATCCGGTGTCGGTTCAGCTTTGATCCTGACATTTCCCCAGGGCGATGTGACTGTAACCGTATCGCCTGATGTGATATTGAGCTTGGCCGCATCCGTATCGTTCATGACCAGTGTGTTGGTTTTTCTGAGCTTCATGAGCTGATAATTGTTAAAGGTCGAACAATGTTCGTGCTGGAGAATCCTGAAATTCCCGAAAATAAAGGGGAAGTCTTTGTCCGGAGCAAACCGTTTTTCAATATTTTTGTAATCGGGCAGAGGATCGACACCTTTTTCCACACTGACCGGGTTGATAAAATTGTACTTGCCCGTGCGGCTTGTGCCCGAACTACCATAGCCTTTGGGAGGATTGATGCTCCCCCATGCCTTGTATTTATAGTATGCGGCCGGGTCGGTAATGATATAGCCCTTTTCCTTGAGTTTCTGAAAGCTCCAGGGCAGGTCGCGCATCTGGTTGGCAAAGGCTTCTTCCATGTTCTTCCAGGGGACGGCATCCGTGACGCCCATACGCTCGGCCAGACCCTGGACAATGCGGTACATGGGACGACTGTCGTACATGGGGGGCACCACCTCGGCGAAATAGCTTAAAAAAGCCTCGTACAGCCAGTCCGGTTTGACCTGACTCTGTTCCAGCCATGTGGCATCGGGAAGGACTACGTCGCTTGCCAGGGCGGTGTTGCACATGAAGGCGTCAATGGTCACGCAGAAATCAAGCTGCTCAATGCCACGGGTCACAGATGCGGAATTTCCCCAGGTGAGTACCGGATCGGCCCAGTAGGAGATGAGCCCCCTGATGCGACCGTCGGCAACCTGTTCTTCGAATTTAGCCGGTGACCATCCCGACCAGAGGAGATAGTCGTCCAGCTTGGGCGCGGCTGTTTTTCCCGGTTTGTTCTGACCGTCCCGCCAGGCTGAGCCCAGCTTCCTTTTAAAGGGCAGAGATGGTCCGCCGGGGGCGTCAAAAGTTGCACAGAGTCCGTTGAGGGCCTGGATGGCGGCCGTGGCCCAATGGCCGTTGGGGTTTTGAGCCAGCCCGGCCCAGGAAATGACTCCCTTGGCCCTGGCTTTGGCAAATTCCCGGGCAATGCGTTCCAACGTCTCTGCCGGGACCTCGCAGATCTTTTCCGCCCATGCAGGGGTTCTGGCAACGCCGTCTTCCTCTCCCAGGATGCGGGCCTTGAAGGGTCCAAATCCCGTGGTCCATTCCTGGATAAATGCTGCGTCGTACAGTTTTTCTGTGATGATCACATAGGCCATAGCCATGGCCGCGGCTCCGTCCGTACCTGGTTTGATGGTGATCCAGTCCGTGGCTTTGGCTGCGGTTTCCGATTTTCGGGGATCGAAAACAACCAGTCTGGCTCCCCTGTCCAGAGCCTTTTTCAGGGCGGCTGTTTTGCGTTGGCCGTAGGATGTGGCCAGATCATTGTTGCCGAACATGATCACATAGTCCGCTTCTTCGTAATTGATCCAGGGGCGTTTATCGTTCAGGTTATGTTCGTTGGCCATGCGGTTGGCATTGTCGCACATGGTCCGATGGGTTCCTTTGGGACAGCCTAGGTGTTCGAAAAAGGCTTCATGGACAAAATTTGCGAAATCATTGCCCCGGAAATAGGCCAGTTTGCCCTGAGGTATTTTGGAAATTCCGGAAACGACCAGATCCAGGGCCTCATCCCAGCTAGCTTTGCGAAAGCGTCCGTTTTCACGGATGAGAGGGGCTTTGAGGCGGTAGGCGCTGTTCACGTGTTTGGGTGCTGCGCCACCTTTGGGGCAGAGTCGGCCATCACCCTTGGGATCACCTTTGAGTCCGGCCACCTTGACCAAGACCCCATCCTTAACCTTGGCGGTCATGCCGCACAGAGCACCACACGTATAGCAATGGGTGGGGATTTCTCGCTCGGGTCCTGCGGGTTTGGCACTGGGCAGAAGCAGTGACGGAGCTAGTTTCACATGCAGCGCGCGCAGCGTTGCGGCAAACTGAAGGACGTCAGTGGTTGCGTTGCCAGCGGATGTTTCCAGTCTTCGGTTCTCATGCTCTAAAAAACCCCGGCACATAAGAGCCATCTGCTGATAAAACAGCGACTGGGCGCAGTCGTGGACCTGGTCACAGAAGGTGAGGGCCCAGGTTATAAGGCTTTGGGTGAAAAAGGTTGTGTATGCTTCCATGTGGCCTTGATCCAGCAAATGAGCGCACAGATCCAGTTCCACGGCAATATGATCATCCAGGTCCTTGAAGGCAGGATCTGGATGGAGGTCCAGTTCCCGGAGTATTTCGCGCAGATCAAAAAGGGGTTGCTGCTGGACCAGAGGCGTTTGGGAAATATGAACAGACGCATAGGGGAAGACAGGATTTTGTCCGGCATTGAGGAACAGCTCCGCATATTCGTAGCGCAGTTCCCGATGGGTGGTTTCTGCCGGGGTGTTCTGAAGATGTGCAGACAGGCGCTGCAAGGCTTCGCTGCATGGCCGGGATGGGGATGGTTCGTGGTTCTGGGCGAGGTGTTCAAAAGGAAGGGGGGCTGCAAGCTGCCGGATATTTTCCAGGCTGACTTCATCCCTGAACATAGTTGCAAAAAATCTGTATATTCCGGCCAGATCGTGATGTGATGCGTTGTTCATGATGTACCCTCCCGCATAGGAATAATTGTACACTACAAAAAAATAGTATGTGGATATATGTGCCGCATCTGATATAGAAAAAAGAACAAAAGGTTGTATCCGTATTTCTGTCCGACATAGACTGCAGTATAGATAGCATTAGCTAAACATTAAAGCAAAAAAAGATGATTTTGTGAAAAAAGAAGCAGGTTCTTCGGAATACATAGATGATATCCTGAAAAACTTGCTTCTTTTCGAGAAAATAATCACGTTCTCTTGTGATCTGTCGGGAGGGCATTGTCTGGCAGATGGATAATGGTATGTTCTGTCTAATGGATGATGCCGGGATGTTGGAATTTTTTTCCTAAAAATTACATGGCGTAGAAACGCCGAAGCATGGCAGCTGGCATCTCTGTGTCCCAATGTCCTGTGTAAATGGCCCAGAAATATATGAGAAGCAGGATGCCCACGGCTAATAGTCCCGGCACTGCCCGGTGGATTTTGCCGATAAAGGGCAGGGATGGTTCCAGACAGCCTTTGGCCGGGCAGACCTCGGCGCATTGCATGCAGCCGATGCATTCGGGAGAATTGACTCGCAGGGTTTGTTCCACCTTGATGCCGCCGGGACAAACCTTTGAGCATTTGCCGCAGTGCAGGCAGGTGTCCGGATTACGGGTAATGGCCAGGGGGGAAAAAAAGGAGAAAAGACCGAGCATGGCCCCGTAAGGACATAGGTAGCGGCACCAGAAATAGGGTACAAGCATCCCCAGAACTGCAAGGACGGCAAAAACTCCTAGGGTGATGAATGTGGGATGCAGAAAAAATTGCAGCATCTTGGCATCTGCCGTCAGGTTGTAGGGAGCACGCAAAAACAATTCAATGCTCTGGATGTTCATGTTCAGTACCGTAACGGCGAAGAAGGCGAATAGGATGTACTTGATGGACGTTAATCCTCTATGCAGCCAGCGTGGAGGCTCTTTCCCCATGTTCAGCCGTTTTCCGGTAGCGGCCAGCCCCCGGGAAATAAGGCCTATGGGGCAGATGTAGCCGCAAAAGCCTTTGCGTGCCAGCAGAGCCATGATCATGGCCGCGATAAGGATGGCCAGCCCTGCGGGATGCACCGTGTCCCAAAGTCCGGTGACCACCAGGCGTTTGAAGGCCAAGAGGGCACTGATGGGCAGAAATCCCTCCACCGACGACGGGCGGAGGACTGCAGTCTCAGAGTGTCCTGTGGCCCAGAGGAGAAAGTGATAAAATTGCCATCCCGCGTACAGGCAGAAAAGGGCAAAGGCCGTTTGTATGGCCATGCGTAGCCGGGGTGTTCGAGGCAGGTGTTGCTGAATATTCATGAAAGACGTCCTTTTATATATATGCTGCAGGGATGGGGTAAGATGGGGCACAAAGGAAGGCCGGCAACACGATATATGTTGCCGGCCTTGGAGTTTTTACGGATGCGTATTGTCTGGCGGGGCTGTATCGTCACCGTCTGCCGCACATCCTGAACAGAGCTCTTCCTTGTAGATTTCGATTTCGTCCCGGTACATAGCCAAGGGGACATCCATGTGGCAGGACCTGCACACAACGCGTCCCCGGGCTCAATTGCCCTGGATTTCTGCAGGACCGCCGCAAAAGATGCATTTGAGCATGGCCATGCTAGTTTTCCAGCTGCTGGATGCCTTCAACCACCCAGTGGTCTCCGGTCTTGTTATCGTATTTGCTGAAGTGCCAGACCTCACGGACCTGTTCAGTATCCTGACTGGAAGAGTCTTCACGCATGAGGACGTCAAAATAAACCGTGGCTATGGTCTGGTTGCCGATAGCTTTGACTTCAAGGAGTTCTCCGTTGATCAGCAGAATCTCGGTGACACTTGGGGTGGGATCCTGGGCGTTCTGCTCCTGGATGAATTTGTACACGTCCGGGGAGGTGAACTGGTGGATATCATCCAGATCCCGTTTGTCCCAGGATGTCTGCAAGCGCTGGTATACGGCCTTGGCTCCTTTCATAAAATCTTCTTTGTCGAACCCCGGAGGTACACTGATGGTCTGGGCATTATCTGATGTCCCTGTCTGTGCACTGCCCCCTGAGCGCAGGTTGTCCCATGCGGAACCGGAGGAGGGAGATGTGTCGTAGGCGTGTGTGGATTCCCGGTTCATGGAGGTGAACGGATTGCCTCCGGAACTGGTTGCTCCTGTAGTGTTTTCCCGGCGTCTGCGCAGAAAGCGCATCAGCAGAAAAATACCACCACCGATAAGCAGAAGATCCAAGAGATTGGGACCCATGAAGTGACCTCCGCCGAACATAGAGCCAAGGAGCCCCCCCATGAGCATGCCGCCCATAAGACCGCCGAACATGCCGCCCCATCGGCTACGGGATGCGCCGGAATTGAGCCCGGAACGCGAGTTTTGTCCAACACTTTTGGATGGGGTGGAACGGGAAAAGCTGTTGGAATAGGAGGATCGTCCCCCAAAGGATCTGCCGCCGCCGAAGCGTTTGGCTTCAACGGTCTGGACCATGGCCATGAGGGTCAGGGTGACGAGCATGATCGGCACCAGGAAAAGGATATGTTTGATACGCATAAGGACTCCCTTTGAGGTTGCGACATCTTTATGATGGGCATCGGAGGATGACGTTCGCAGCGAATGGCGCGCAATGCGTCAGACGATGGGGATGATTCCGTAAAAAATGACAGCCAGGGATGGAAAACAACGTGTCGGATAGGACCTCGTGTTCCCTAATTGGCTGATTGCCGGATCGCGGCAAAGCAGAATCACCAAGCGAAGGTATCAGATAAGGAGAAATGGGAAGACGTCAAGTAAAATGAGAACAAAAACACAAACAGGGACGTCTCGGAAGACGCCCCTGTTAGAGAAGCCGGGCACCCAAAAGCAACTGTTACCGCTGCTCCCTCTCGGGCCTGACGGGGTTGGCAGCGCTCCTGCCGCCCGGCTTCACTCTGTGCTCGTGCATGAGGTAGAGAACAATATGGCGGAGAGGAGAGGATTCGAACCTCCGGTACCCGGTTAGGGTACACACGCTTTCCAGGCGTGCGCCTTAAGCCAAACTCGGCCACCTCTCCGCAAAGGAAATGTGGAATTATACAAAACAGGCTGTCTTGGCAAGTAAAAAATGGGGAAATGTGGAAATTTTCTTCTTTTCCCCATTTTTTTATTTCAGGATGCTACAGAAATATGGTTTGGTAAAAGCAGGTGATCCAAGGAGTGTGTCCTTTTCTGCAGGTGGATCACCTGAAAGCTACACGCTGTTTTTTCTGCGTTCTGCCGCCTGTGTTTTTATCCCGCCTAAATTCCCATGATATTGTAGCCTGCATCCACATAGATGATCTCACCTGTGGTGCCACTGGAGAGATCCGATGCCAGGTACAGGGCGGCTTTGCCTACTTCATCCTGGGTGACGTTTTTATGCAGAGGGGCGCGTTCTTCAATGGTGTGCAGGATGGTTTTGAATCCGGATATGCCCGAGGATGCCATGGTTTTAATGGGGCCGGCGCTCAGGCCGTTGATCCGGATGCCTTTTGCCCCCAGATCCGCTGCCAGATATCGGATGGAGGCCTCTAGAGATGCTTTGGCCACGCCCATAACATTGTAATTGGTGATCACTTTCTGGGAACCGTGATACGTCATGGCCATGATCGAACCGCCTTCTTTCATCAGGGGCTCGAAGGCTCTGCACAGGCAGACCAGGGAGTAGGCGGAAATATTCTGGGCCAGGAGAAAACCTTCCCGGGAGGTGTCGATGAATCGGTTTTTGAGGTCATCCCGATGGGCAAAGGCCACGGAATGGACCAAAATGTCCACATCTCCCCACTGTTCTTTGACATATTCGGCGGACCGTTGGACGTCGTCATCGCTGGAGACGTCACATTTGACCAGAAATTCTCCACCCAGTTCTTCGTTGATCGGCTCAATGCGTTTTTTGATGGCATCCCCGGCATAGCTGAAGGCCAGTCTGGCGCCTTCTTTTTTCATCTGGGATGCGATACCGTAAGCGATACTGCGTTCGTTGGCGATGCCAAAGATTAGGGCTTTTTTTCCTTGTAAGAGCATGGTGTCATTCCTCGTATTAAGCGTTCACTCAGCTGATACTCAGCAGAAAATCCGGGGATGTTTGAGGCGTCCCCGGATTTTTGGATTCGGTTCGATATGATTTTCAATATAACGTGTACGGGATACTCAAACACGGGTCGTTCTAGAGGTCAAGGTCGCGTCCTGTGAGCTGGCGGAAGGCCGCCAGATATTTTTCACGGGTTTTGGTAATGACGTCGTTGGGCAGGGTCGGAGGCGGAGGAGTTTTGGCCCATCCTGAACCAGCCAGCCAGTCCCTCAGATATTGTTTGTCAAAACTGGGTTGGGTGCGGCCAGGCTCATAACCTTGAACCGGCCAGAAACGGGAGGAATCCGGGGTCAGAACTTCGTCGATGAGCAGGATCTCTTTGTCACACAGGCCGAATTCGAATTTTGTGTCCGCAATAATAATGTCCTTACCACGCGCGTATGTGGAAGCCTGTTTGTAAATGGCCAGGGTTACTTCCTCTACTTTTTCGATCAGCCCCTTACCTGCCAGTTCCCGGGCCTTGTTCAGGGTGATGTTTTCGTCATGCTGACCCAGATTGGCCTTGGTTGAGGGTGTGAACAAGGGGGTTGGGAGCTGTTCTGATTCCTTGAGATTCGGTGGAAGGTTGTACCCGCAAACCTTGCCTGTGCGCTGGTAATCCTTCCAACCTGAACCCGTGATATATCCGCGCACAATACATTCAATGGGCAGGGGTTTGGCTTTTTTGACTAGTACACTGCGTCCTTCAAGTTCCTCGGCATAGGGTGCGAGGCCTGTAGGAAAATCTTTGACATCCGTGGCCAGCAGATGGTTGGCAATGATGTCTTTGAATTTTTCCATCCAGAACAGAGTGATCTGGTTAAGAATGACTCCCTTGTGGGGGATAGGCTCGTTCATGATCACGTCAAAAGCGCTCATGCGGTCCGTGGTCACGATAAGCAGGGTGTCCGCGTCAATTTCATAAATGTCACGGACTTTACCACGGGAGAGCAGTGGATATTCCTTGATGTTGGTCTTGGTAACGATTTGCATGGGGACCTCGTAATTTTTATGTAGGGATTAGGATATCAGATATAGGAGACAGTTTTAGGTGTTAGGTGTTACGTTTTAGGATCAAGGACGGGAGACGAGAGTCATAGAAGTCCAATGTCCGCAGTCCAGGACCGGAAGTCTTTGTAGAGACAAGACATGCTTTGTCTCTACAAAGATGTCGTCAAGTAACGTACATTTCGTTTGCAAAGTGACAACTCTTTTTAGGACTCGACAGATATACTGCGACATCCTTCTGGTTGGGGTGTCGTACATCTTATATCGTATATCCTATATCCTTCCTTTATCTTTTTTTACCTCATCCTCTGCTCCATGCTTCGGGCATGGGCTTCCAGCTGTTCCAGCCTGGCTAGGCGGGCGATTTTTTTACCATGTTCCTGGATATAGGCATCACTGGCAGCAATGATACTTGTTTTTTTGCAAAAGGTCTCAACGGACAGGGCCGAAGAAAACCGGGCCGTGGACAGGGTGGGCAGGACGTGGTTGGGACCTGCAAAATAATCGCCCACGGGTTCGGGGGTATGATGGCCCAGAAATACGGCACCGGCATTTTTCACTTTGCCGATCATGGACCAGGGATCATCCACACAGAGTTCAAAATGTTCGGGTGCCACCAGATTGACCAGCTCCAGACCCGTATCCATGTCCGGGACAAGGATGCATGCGCTCCAGTCCGCAAGGCATGCGCCGGCTATTTTTTTACGTGGGAGTTCTTTGAGCTGTCTGGCAAGGGCTTTTTTGGTCTGGCAGAGAATATTTTTATCCGCGGAAATGAGCAGCGACGATGCCAGGGGATCATGCTCGGCCTGGGACAGCAGGTCGGCCGCCAGCCATTCGGGGTTGGCTGAAGAGTCGGCCAGAATGGCAATCTCGCTGGGTCCGGCGATCATGTCGATGCCCACGTGGCCTACCAGAAGGCGTTTGGCTGTGGTGACAAAAATATTGCCTGGTCCGGCAATGACATCCACCTTGGGAACCGATTCGGTTCCATAAGCCAGGGCCGCGATGGCCCAGGCACTGCCCGCACGAAATATGGATGTGATGCCCAGAATAGAGGCTGCCGCCAGGATCGAAGGGTTCAGTGAACCATCTTTGCGCGGGGGAGAAATGACGGCAATTTCAGGTACTCCGGCCACCTGCGCGGGGATAGCGTTCATGAGCAGGCTGGAAATAAGCGGCGTTTCCCCGCCTTGACCTCCCGGAACATAGAGCCCGGCACGTTCTACAGGGCGGACCATCTGTCCTAGAATGGTACCGTTGTCCTGGGTTACCATCCATGATTTTTGTTTCTGATTTTCATGAAAGGTGCGGATATTATCAGCAGCTTCCTGGATGATAGTTCTATCTTCGGCTGAAACCTGGCTGCATCCCCGTTCGATTTCTTCGGGAGTGACGGCAACGTCCTGGGGGGAGAATCCAGGGCAATCGAATCTGGAGGTATATTCAGCCAGGGCTGTATCCCCCCCCCTTTGGATGGCCTCAAGGATATCCAGGACGGGCTTTTCCACAGAGTCTTTGGGGGCGTTGCGTCCCGCAAGCCAGTCATGGATAGCAGGCCAGGAGGATGTATCTGTATATGGTATGTCACGGCAAGGCATGGGATCTCCCGGGTAGTAGTGTTGTGAAATCAGGAAGATAGTTCTTTGTGCTCAGCGTTGTTGTGTGGGAAGGAAAAAATCCGCATCACGCAACGGGGCAAAGACACAAAAAAAAGAAAACTAAGCAGGGGAAAATGGGATGTCAATGCAAAGCACCGGGGAAGAGCAATTTTTTAGGTATCATCCTTTATCCGGAGTGCAGGATTTAATGTTCACCGGAGGAATGGGTATCCCAGGATGAAGGCGGCTGGTAGGTGAAAACATCGTTTGATGTCCGGTATTTTTTCAGCTCAGCAGTGATGGCCTCTTGCAAAGATTGAGGGGCCTTGGCCCAAATATTGTGTTTTTCGAGGGGGTCGGTGGCCATATCAAAGAGAGCCTGTTTCTTTTGGCCATTTTCCAGAAGAAGGATATATTTGTAATGTCCGTACAACAGGGCTGTGCCCGGAAACATGGCCTTATCCACGCTTTGGTAGTTCTGCATACGGATGACTCTCGGGCCGTATATGACACGGGTGCAGGGGGAACCGAGCAATGGCACCCGGTACGTGCTCGTATCGGGATCGTCCCATAACCCGAGAATATCCAGAACTGTGGGCATGATGTCGATATTTGACAGGTAGTGTTCACTGTTTGCCTGCATGTTGGCGTACATGGTCGCAAAAGTGGGCTGTTCACGGAGTTTACGGGGGATGATTGCCCATGCTGGGATGTGGGCTTCCTCATTATAAAAGGTGCGCAAATGTCCCCAGTAGCCATGTTCGTTCATGGCTTCGGCATGGTCCGAGGTGGAAATGATAATCGTGTTGTCAAACCTGTGGTATTTTTTGAGAAGGTCAACAATGGTGTGCAGATGGGTGTCCAGTGTGTGTATGGCCGCATCGTAACGTTCTTCGGGAGTGATATGTCCTAAGAGCCTGGCTGATCGGGCGTCGGCATAATAGGGGTGGTGGGTCCCGAAGGTATGGATGATGCCGAAAAAGGTCTGGTTTGGTTTGAGTTCGTCCAGAAAGGTGTCCAGATAGGGGGGGAGAAATTGATCGCTGATGGATTGGGTCGAAGGCTGGAAGGGGTGTCCACTGTTTTCAGCACATATAAACTGATCCCACGATCCATCATTGAGAAAGGGAAGCACATTGCCCGGTTCATAGGGCTGGGAGGAGATGAGAAACGTTTTCTGATTCTGGAACTGCTTAGCAAACGTTCCGAACATGGGGGCTTTGATCAATTGTGCCACCGGCTGCACCGGGCTTATGCCCGTTATCCAGGAGGGCAGGGCGATGATTGTCCGGGTGGAAACCGCATAGAAACGGGAAAAGGCAATGCCCTGTTCTTCCTGGAGCAAGGCCTTCAGGTAGGGTGATGTATTCTTGGCATAGCCAAAGGCTGACAGGTGATCGGCCCGGAGAGATTCATTGAGGATGAGCAGAATATTGCAGGGGGCCTTGCGGTTCAGTGCCGGGAGTTCTGGCCGTTTGGTCTGCGGGAGTCTGCGGCCTGAATTTTCCTGGTCAAAGAGTTCATCATAGGTGGCGATACCCAGATTGAACAGGGCGTTCATTTCTGGAAGCAGAGCTCCTGAGGTGATGGTGGTCTGATTTTGGAACAGAGGAACGGATACAATAAACAAGAGTATGATGGCGGTTTTTTCCCAGAGGGTTCGCTGGCGTTTGGATGCGCTCCGGGCACTGGCGTAGACAAAAAGATAAAAGACCACAAAAAAAATCAAAAACATAAGGGCATTGAGCAGGGAAATTCTGGAGACTATGGAACCCAGAAAGTCACGGGGAGAGAAATACAAAATACCGAAAGCTGAAATATTCGGGAGTATTCTGAAATAAATAAAAAAGCCGTAGGAAATGGAGATGGTGGCTGTGACCAGAATGGTGAAGATAAGGGTGGGAAACCTGCGTATTTTGTTGGCGGTTTTGTCTTTTATGCGGGAAATGATTTCACCGTACAGAAAAAAGAGCCAAAGAGCGGAAAGGGTGTAAACGCAGTATTCCCGGATGCCCCACAATGTGGTTGTCTCTCTGCGCAATATGAGGTCAATGCAGATATACCCGATAAAATAGGCAATGAGGTTTTTAGTCAGGATATGCTTGATGAAAAAATCCACGGGCAGCTCCAAAACAGTTCCATCATAGACGGAAATAGGCCTGCATCGTATCTCAGATGTGGGAAGCCAGGATCATGATCCAGGTAAAACCGGAAAGCCCCAGAGCCAGAAACACGGCGGCCGATCCGAGATCTTTGGCCCGGCCTGCCAGGGGGGCGTAGTCGGGACTGACAAGATCGACTACTGCTTCGATGGAGGAGTTGCACAGTTCCACAATCATGACCAGTATCCACGTGCCTGCGAGAAGAATTTTTTCGATCATTCCCGAACCCAGGTAGAGTCCCAGAGGTATGAGAATGGCAGCAAGAAGCAGTTCCTGACGGAAGGCGTGTTCATAGCGTACGGCCGCGTTGAGACCTTTCCACGAATAGGAGCAGGCCTGTATGAGATGCAGCAGCGGATTGGTATCTGGTTTGGGCATCAGGTGTCCGGAGGTAAAGGGAGTGCTGAAGAACGCTTTGGTACGGGTATCCTTGTTGGTCGTCAATCGTGGGTTTCACGGGCGTTCAGCCACGCGTCAATGGCTTCGGAAACTCCGTTGTGATCGTTGGATGCCACTGTGGAGAACCGTTTTCTTAGGTCGTTTGGGGCATTGGCCACCACGTAGCTGTGTGCCGTATGTTCCAGGAGTTCCAGGTCATTATAATCGTTGCCGATGGACATGCTGTCCTCGGGCAGGATGCCAAGACGGTCACAGAGCCATGCTGCGGCTGTTCCCTTGGAGACATATCGGGGAAAAATTTCCATCCACGTGGACTGATGATCAAAAGGGGATGTTGCCCGGATAATGCTCAGGTCGGATAGTTCGGCCCGGATTTCGTCAATGATGCCCACGTCCCGCCAGGGGGGTAAAATGGCCACAAACTGGGTGGCTTCCATCCAGTGTCCCAGGTCCTCAAGAGGGTGCCCCCACTGGCTGTTCATGGACAGCCGTGTGGTAAAATCCGGATTGGGAGCCCCTTGGGTTTCAAAGGCAAAGGTATGGTTGTGGGGGATGGAATAGTGAAGCATGAAATCAATCTGTGCATCTCGGAGAATATGAGCTGTCCTGGTGATTTCTTGGTGCTTTAGCGCGGATGCCTTGAGAATATCAAAATGTTGAAGAGAAGCCACCCCCGCGCCGGTGGAAAAGATGATATAGTCTGCAGGAAAATCAGAATCTGCAACCAGACGGAAGGAATGGAGGGAACGTCCTGTTGCCATGACCCGGACGATGCCCTGTTTGCCAAGATCTTCCAGTGTCTTTTTATCTATGGGCGAGAGGGTATGATCGGAGCGGAGCAGTGTCCCGTCCAGATCAGAGAATAGTATACCCGCTGCGTGGGAGGTGCGCCGGGAAATGATGTGGGCTGAGGTGTACGGCATTGTGTGCGCTGTCCTTGGTATCAAGTGTATATCGTGTATATATAAAATATACGACCTGATGTCTCAAAGGTCCAGCGCTGGGAGACGGCAGGCAAATCATGGTTTTCCAGATGGTTTGCCTGCCGTATTGTTCGGAATGTTTTATGCCCCAAAGGAACAGTTGGGAAAATGGCAGGTTGTGCAGCCGAGGCAGAGGCCGCCTTCGCCCATGCGGGCCAGGTCATCCCGGGTGATTTCCGCAGATGTGAGCAGGCGGGGAAGGAGAAGGTCCAGGGCTGTGCGTTTGAAAAACAGGGCACAGGCAGGGACACCTAAAAGCCGTGCTGTGCCGATTTTGCCCACAAGACTCATGGCCCCGGGAAGAACGGGGATTCCGTAAATGAGGTCGCAGGCACCCGCATCAACCAGACCGTGCCGGGTTACATCCCCCGGATCAACGGAAAGTCCTGCCGTGGTGATGATCAGGTCGCATCCTTCGGCAAGTAATTGCAACGCTGCGTCCCGGATGGCTTCACGCTGGTCGGGAGCAAAGATAACTTTCTGCAGTGGGCAGCCGAAGGCATCGAGTTTGGTACGGATGACTTCTTCAAACCGATCCTCGATGGTGCCGTTGAAAATTTCATCACCGGTTATGAGGACGCCTGTTTTGGCTTTTTTTAACGGGAGAATCTGGAAAATCGCATGGTGTTCAAGTACGGCGCAGGCCTGCTGAAAAAGGGGCTGTTGCAGGTAGAGGGGAATGGCCCGTGTGCCTGCGATCTCGTCGCCTTTTTTAACCAAGGTCCATCCTTTGCGGCAGGCAACCATGACCCCCGGGCAGGAATTGAATGTCGCCAGTGTTTCGCTCGCCACCTTCAAAAGGCCATCATACTCGGCCATGAGGGTCATTTTGCCTTCGCGGGGATCTCCTTCGCTCAGGACTCCGGGGCCGGCCATGGCCCGTGCAAAGGCCCGGGCACATGTGTTTTCATGGACCCATTGGTCACTAACATCTTTTTCATGTACATAAACCTGGTTGCGACCCATTTTCTGAAGACGGCAGAGATCACCGACATCAAAGGTTGCTCCTTTACGGAAGGCCGCTCCCTTGCTTTTGCCCGGTTCGATGCGGGTCATGTCGTGGACGATTTTTTTCCCCTGAGCCTTTTCGGAGGCAATGGTCCGTATTCCCTCGGGAATGGGGTAAATAACTGGAAAATATCTATTGTTCGTCGGTGAATATCTATTGTTCGTCGGTGAATATGGTGATTGTCCTTGGCATGCTCTACACATTGGACCATGCATGGCTGGATAGGCCTCCTTGCAGAGGGGGCATACGGCAATGGCCCCTTTGCTGCGTTTGACTAGCAGCTCCTTGCGTATCTGAATAGGTTTTACAGACAAAATATCCGGACCAGCCATGCCGATTTCGTGACGCAGGAGAGATGAGTCCTGATCTTTTTTGGGTTTGCGTTTCAGGTACCAGGTGTAGATCTCCGAATCAGGATCGATTTTGCCCAGATCCATCCACACGCGAACCCCTTCTCCGGTACATTTATCATAGAGACTCATGGCATACACGCCGAAATCTTCAACGCGCATCCATCCGTTGCCGTTGGTGCAGGGGGTGAGCATCTGGATGGCGTCGGGCAAACACCAGGACGTCTCGGAAATGGCCTCATACAGTGTGCCTTCCGGCATGTGGTGCATTGCTTCGGCAACCATGTAGCCACCGATAAGCAGGCCCGGTGCGGGATAATTGTGGAACATGGTTGCCATCTCAATGAATTCTTCAAAGGTATGTGTGCCGATGTTTTTGTAAGAAAAACGATTTTTACGGGCACTGCAGGGGAACACATTGGGAGATGTTGAAAGATTCATGTGTGCTACTCCTTGAAGATTTAGTCTGTTTGGAAATGGAATATGGAAACGGTGGATACTTGGTTCGTTCTTGATCAGAAAAGGGGAATCCTCGCATTGTTGTTTTGTTCTATGCAAAGTCTGATACTTGGGCTGAAGACCTATCGAAAGAATCGGTGAAAATTTTATATACCAACAAGGGCATAAGTACAATATCAAATATAATAAGCTAGTGTCAAAAACACAGCGGATCAATGTGTTTTTTTCCAATATTTTACCCGTTTTAGATGGCTATACAGATCCTTTTTTGTAGTATAGCCCGATAAATATTTCTGCATTATTAATTATAAAAATTTATATCCAAAGATTTCAGCGTAAAAATGATACAATTCTTAGGTGTGGAGATGAGTCGTTGGTGCAGGGACTGTCGGGGTTTGGAGGCGGGATGGTTTATCGTGTTTTTGTTTATGCTTGATGACAACTACTTTTTATGCATAGCAAGACATATGTTTGATGCTTTTTTAGAAAAAGGTATGCTTTTAAACCGGACAAAACTACACAAAGGTACTCTGTTTGTCTTTGTGTAGTTTTGTTTGAGCAGAGTGAAATCAGACGTGGTGTGAGGAAATTTTTCAAGGATGAAATGGTAGGATGTAGCTATCTGCTATGTAAGTGAATTCCACAGCGTCGAGGCTAACGGCATATAGCCTTTTTCCTGGGCTCGCATATCCAGAGAGACCATGCCCAGAGCGGCTACTTCCATGTTCACGGGATCTGTGCGTTCCCGCAGGTCCGTGGTCAGGAGATAGGATTTACATGCGTGGCATTCATCCACCCGTTCCTTGGCTTTGGCGGGACTGTTTTTGTCGAAAAAATAGTCATGTTGGGTGTGGTCGCTGTCGTTGCATTTGGGGCAGGTATGGCGGTCAAAACGCCATTCGTGACCACATGTTGCGCATTGCAGCCACCGTTTTCCACCTTCGCCGATCAGACCTGCAATGGCGGCATAGGAACCGCATACGGGGCAATATCCATGCAGCCACTGCTGCCCTGCGATGAGATGGGCAAGGGATGCAGATTGCATTTCCATGAAGGGTTTGGCCAACTGGCCTATGATAAAATTGAAAATGTCCGGAGTGGTGCCTGTGGATGCGGCGGTTTTTTCAAGTACCAGGGGCGTGCCTCCTACAAAAGCCTGGACGCATTCACGGGGATTGATGGAATCATCTGCAAAACCTTGTGCAATTTTCTGGATATCTCCTTTAATGCCTATAAATGCGGTCTCCATGGGGGGCAGAAGTTTTTGAGCTGCCCGTTTGAAGTCTTCATGAAAATCAATGAGTCCGATATCTGTGAGCAGTGGTTCGCCCTGGGCAAAACGATTGGTATTCAGATGGAGAGACTGGTCTTCCAATTCTTCGGGAAGTGAACATGTTTCTTTGAAAGCGGCTTTTGCCACAAGTAACGGCCCAAAACAGTTCACCATGTTTTCCAATTCCGGCTTGTCCAGCATCAGGGTATCCAGCGCTTTTTGTACGCCCTTTGCTGAGTTGTCATGTCGTATACGTTCTTTGTCCATGAAAGTGATCCTTTGCAGTATGTTGTGCAACCAGTTGATTTTTTGGCGTTTTTGGTATGTGCATCTTTGTTTTTTGCAGTTTTGGCAAGAAAGGCTGCTTCACGCATTGTGGAGCAGCCTTTCTGTTGTTTGGTTCTAACGATGATCAAAGGTTATGCTTTTTGAGGTGCGCTCGTGCGGGGTGTAAGTTTTGCAAAAAACTCTTTCCTGCTCAAGGGACCCGGAACGTGTCCTGCGTCGGCCATGACAAAGGGGGCATAATTTTTGGGTTTGTCCGTAATCAGATAGATGACGCTGACTGAATCCTCATCCACCAGCTGCGCTGTGGGGAATTCTTTTTTGACCAGCGCAAGGCGTTCGTGGGCAAGGTTGAGCATCTCGTCCCGCTCGCCAAAGTTCATGGTTCCCGTGGGGCAGGTGGCCACGCACATGGGAAGCAGACCACTGCGTACCCGATCAAAGCACATGTCACATTTGACGATAGCTCCTGTGCCGCTGTTGCGTCGTGGAATGTTGTAGGGACAGGCCTCACGGATTTCTTCGAATTCGGATGCCGACAATTGTTTGGTCAATTCGGTATACAGAATTGCGCCTGTTGCTTCGTCCTGAATGATGGCACCCGGGAGATAGTCGTCGGCAATGGCCTTACACGGTGCATCAATACAATGACGGCACTGGTCGGGAAAGAAATTCCAGATAACCCGATCATTTTCCAGATGCTCATTGAAACGGACGATTTTGTAATTGAAAGGGTTCAAGTCGGGAGGATTCTGATGGGTTCCTCTCTGTTTTGTTTTGACGGGGGGAAGGCCATGCCATTCTTTGCAGGCTATCTGGCACCCACGGCATGCGGTGCACCGTGATGTATCTATAAAAAATGCTTTAGGCATTTTTTTGCTCCTTGTTTATGGAACGGTATTTCAGGATGCGTTATCCAACAGGTTCAGACATTACGAGAAGGGTATCATCACTCTTCCCGTAACGCTGAGTATGTCCGCGTTATACGTCCAATTCATTGATTTTTTTGGCCTTTGTAACATTGACCAGGCACGCTTTGAACTCAGGAATGGTTGTGTTGGGATCTCCCACTGACGGGGTCAGCCTGTTGGTGGAGTCACCGCATCCAGGGGTTGTCCAGCCAAAGCAAAAGGGCATGCCGACTTCATGGACAGTTTTTCCTTGGATTTTAAACGGTCGCATACGTATGGTGACCATGGCAATGGCTTCAACCCGGCCGCGGATACTTTCCACAACAACGGGATCACCGTTTTCTATGCCTTTTTCCTTGGCCAACTGGGGGCTCATTTCCACATAAAGCTGGGGTTCAGCTTCCAGCAGAGGAGGTGTATTTCTGGTTTCACCACCACCACACCAGTGCTCGGTCATGCTGTAGGTTGTGAGCACAATGGGAAAACGTTTGTCGCCGGGGGCTGCCAGTTTGTCCATTTCACCGTCGAAGATGACGGCACAGGGATTATTCAGCTGACCCGAGAAGGGATGCTTCTTCACCGGTGTTTCAACGGGTTCATAATGCTCAGGGAACGGGCCTTCGGCGCGTCCGGGGCCAAAGAGCTGGCCATGACCTTCCTTGTGCATGATAAAGGGATATTTACCCTTTCCCGAAGCCATGGGCGGCCATCCACCATCGGGAATATCCCCGATCCATTTGGAGCCGTCCCAGCGGATGACAGATTTTTGGGGTGCCCAGGGCTGCCCATTCAGGTCCACAGAGGCTCTGTTGTAGAGAATCCTTCTGTTGACAGGCCAGCACCAAGAATAATTGGGGTACAGACCGATGGCTGCCTGTTCCGGAGTCTGGGACCAGTCGCGGCGTTTGGACTTGTTGTATTTTCTGCCGAGTTCTTCTTCTGTATATCCACCGGCGTACAACCAGTTCAGAGAAACCGTGGACCCGTCATCCTTAAGGGCTGTAAAGCTTGGGACCTGCTGGCCTTTTTTATACAGCTTGCCGTTGATGGTTGTATCCTTGGTAAACCAGCCATTGCATTTCTGGGCGATTTTTTCAGGATCATAATAATCGGGAAAATCCAGATTGAGCAATGGTTCGGGATAGGTGCCGCCTTCTTTGCGGTACAATCTTCTGACTGCGTTGGTGATACTGACGGACATGGCACCCAGGGCCATCGATTCCCCCTGGGGTTTGGTCGCCTGATAATGCCAGAGCTGCCAGCGTCCGCTATTGGTGATTGAGCCTTCTTTTTCAACCCGGTTGGCCGAAGGTAAAAGGAAGCATTCTGTTTTAACAGTTGCCGGATCAACGCCCGGCCTTTTCCAGAAATCGGTGGATTCTGTGTGATGGACTTCAGCGAAGCAGGCCCATTCCAGGTTTTCCAGGGCTTTTCTGACCTTGTTGGAGTTGGGAACACTCTGGGCAGGGTTGGTTCCCCAGATGAATCCACCTTTTATCTTGTTGTTGTACATCCGGTCAAAGAGATACAGGTAGGAATAGTTTGCGCCATCGTCGGCTTTGGGTATCCAATCGTAGCCGAATCCGTTTTCTTTTGTTCCCTTGTCTCCGTACCAGGCCTTGAGCAGACTGGCCATATAGGCAGGTTTGTGCTGCCACCAGTTGGCACTCAGGGGATCATGACTGACGGGAGTGCATGCCTTGTTGTAGTCTTCCAGGGTATTCCACTGGGCTTTGGGCATGGACAGGTAGCCGGGGAGAATGTGCCAGAGGATACAATGGTCGGTGGAACCCTGAACATTGGGCTCGCCACGCAGAGCTTCAATACCGCCACCCGCAACGCCGATGTTGCCAAGGAGAAGCTGAATGAGTGCGCTGGTACGGATATTCTGAACACCAACGCTATGCTGGGTCCAGCCCAATGCGTAACAGATGGCCCCGGCCTTGTCTTTTTTGCCGGTTGCAGCAAATGTTTCCCATACTTTGAGGAGATTGTCCTCGGAGACACCTGTTATGCTGGAAACTTTTTTTATGGTGTATCTGGAATAATGTTTTTTCATGAGCTGGAATACGCACCGGTCGTCCTGGAGGGTCTTATCGCGCAGGGGAACACCCTCGGCATCTGTTTTGAAACTCCAGCTGCTTTTGTCGTAGGTTTTACTTACTGCATTGAAACCGGAGAACATCCCGTTTTTGAACTTGAATTCATCGTTTACGATGAAGGCAGCGTTGGTATATTCCGTAACATATTCTTTGAAATATTTTTTATTTTCAATGATGTATTTGATCATACCGCCCAAGAAAGCGATATCCGTGCCGGACCTCAAGGGAACATGAAAATCACAACGCGCCGATGTTCTGGAAAATTTGGGATCGACATGCATGAGTTTTGCGCCATTATCTTTGGCGCGTAAAATCCATTTAAAACACACCGGATGATGTTCGGCTGCGTTACTACCCATGATAAATACGCAATCCGAGTTTTTGAGATCAATCCAGTGATTCGTCATTGCACCGCGTCCGAACGACTCTGCCAGAGCCGCTACAGTTGCGCTGTGTCAAATACGTGCCTGGTGGTCAAAATGGACCAGCCCAAGCCCGCGTGCCGCCTGATGCACCACGGCACATTCCTCGTTGTCCATGATGGAACAGCCGAGATGAAAAATGGATTCTACACGATTGACACGCTGACCTTTGTCATTGACGCGTTTGAAATCTCTGTCCCGGGTATCTTTGATTTTTCTGGCCAGACGATCCAGTGTCCATTCCCAGCTCTTTTCTTCCCAATGATCGCTATACGGGGCTCTGTAGAGAGGCTTGAGCAGACGGTGATGGCTGTTGATCATGGACAGCTGGGCAGCGCCCTTGGCACATAATGCGCCTTCGCTGACAGGGTAATCAGGATCGCCTTCAGTGCTGACGATTTTACCATCTTTCACATGGGCGATATAGTGACAGGTAACAGCACAAAATGGACAAATGGAGATGACCTCGCGTGCTCCATCAATCTTCATCCCGGCGGCATATGCCTGCACCGGTTTTAAATTGATCCCTAGCTGACTGAGTGGGAGCATGGCCATGCCCACCCCTGCCAGTTTCAAAAAACCGCGCCGTGTACATTTCATCCTTTCCGACCTCCTTGAGGTTGAATAATATTGAAAATTTGAGGGGTAGCGGAACTCCGTTGTATACGTTCGATGGTCATGGAGGGGGCGTTGTATCCACCACTTATATCTTACGTGGCATGCGTAGCGGATTGATGTCAACAAATTTTCGATAAAGATGAACAAATTCAGTATATTATCTTTAGCATAAGAAACGTGATTTGCGGTAACTTGTTTAAGTGCTTGTTTTTTTAGAGGAGGTCGCAAGTTCGGGAGGATGATAAAACCTAGACGCCGTAGGAAAAAAATGTGTGGGGTGTCCCTGGTCCGGGACGTAGTGAGAAAGGGATGTGCTGGGGAGGAGGAATAAAAGGGACGAGGGGGGATTGATTTCCTGTCCCTTTGTGAGGATCACGTTAGAAAAGGGCTTGTTTTGTTGTTGCGTCGAAGAGATGCATCTGCTTCAGGTTGAACACCAGAGGTACATTATCTCCTGCGCGGACGGTTGTGGTTCCTTTGGTTCGGGCCAGGAAGCTGATGTTGTCGATTTTGACGTGCAGATAGGTTTCACTGCCCAGGGGTTCCACAAAATCGACCAGAGCCTCGACCTTCCAGCTGTCTGGGGCGTTGCCGTTGATGCTATCAATAACGCTTAGATTTTCAGGACGGATGCCCAGGATGACTTCCCGGGATGTCTGACAGTCGTGGCCTGCAAGGGCTGTTTCTTGGGGGGGGACAGGCAGGGAGAATTTGCCTTGGCAGGAAATGGTGTCCCCCTTGGCGTTCAGGGTGCACTGGACGTGGTTCATGGGGGGCGTGCCGATGAATCCGGCCACAAAGGTGTTGGCTGGTTTCTGGAAGAGTTCCACTGGACTGCCCACCTGCTCGATATATCCGTCGTGCATAACCACGATGCGGTCGGCCAGTGTCATGGCCTCCACCTGATCGTGGGTGACATAGATGATGGTGGACTGCACTTTTTGATGCAGACGTTTTATTTCGGCCCGCATCTGGGTTCTGAGTTTGGCATCCAGGTTGGACAGGGGTTCGTCAAACAAAAACACAGCGGGTTTGCGCACAATGGCCCGGCCCATGGCCACGCGCTGGCGTTGACCCCCGGAGAGCTCAAAGGGTTTGCGTTTCAAGAGGTCGGTCAGCCCCAGGATTTTGGCCGCTTCGTTGACCCGTGCTTCAATGACGTCTTTGGGATGCTTTTTCAGTTTGAGGCCAAAGGACATATTGTCGTACACATTCATATGCGGATACAGGGCATAATTCTGAAAAACCATGGCCACGCTTCGGTCTTTGGGGGCGATATCGTTGACCACCCGGTCGCCGATCTTGACGGTTCCCTGTGAAATAGTTTCCAGACCGGCGATCATGCGCAGGGTGGTTGATTTTCCACACCCCGAGGGACCGACAAAGACAATGAATTCTTTGTCTTTGATGTCCAGGCTGATGCCGTGGACTGCTTCCACTTTTCCGTACCGCTTGTATACCTCTGAGAGAACGACTCCTGCCATTGAGAGCTCCGTATTTTTTGCGTCTGATTCCCTGGATTGCTGGGGATATTGATCCGGTATAAAGTTAGAACTTTTCCAGTTCACGGATCAGAATTTCTTTTTCTTCGTCCGAAGCCGTATAAACAAGTTTTGTCCGGCGGACAATGATATCTTCAAGGGAAACTGCTTTTTCTTCCGTGTGCATGTAGGACAGTTCTCCCCTGCATAGTCCGGGGATGATTTCCTGTTCACCGCCTTCCTGGTCCAGGATATAGCGGGCAACTTCAAGCCATTGGCTGCCGTATCTGGACTGCCATTTTTGGACCCAGGTCTTATCCAGGCCTACAGCAGCCAGCCTTTTTTTCCAGGAGGCGGCAATCCCTTCGGGCACCTGGCCGGCTCCTAAAATGAGATCTGTTTCGGTATGATGGTTGCGCGGGCCCTGGGGAACCAGACTGGCCCTGATGCGTTTGACAACCTTTTCGCCGAGAGAGCGGTAGCTCGTCAGCTTGCCGCCGAATACCGCCAGATACCCGGAATCGGCGTTCTGTTGTTCTTCGACGATGCCGTATTCTCTGGACATGGTGGTCATGTTGGATTCACCGTGGGAGACCAGGCAACGTACTCCTGAATAAATATGCAGAATGTCCTTTTGGGCGATGTTTGATGCCGGAAAATAGTGGCTGGTGACATCCAGAAGATAGCTGATTTCTTCCTGTGAGGGAGGGATAACGTCAAATTGGGAACCGGTGTACTCGGATTCTGTTGTCCCGATGAGGGTGAAATTGTCCTTCCAGGGCAGGACAAAAACGATACGTCCATCAGCAGGCATAATTAAAAAGCCTTGGTGATCAAACATTTTGGGGACGACAAAGTGGATGCCACGTACATATTTTAATGCGGGGTGGACTTTTGTATGGGGGAGCATGGTGTCCAGCCCAGGAACCCAGGGCCCGGCTGCATTGACGAGATACTTGCATCTGACAGAATGCTCCTGCCTCGTGCGGTGATCATGCAGGGTGACCTGATAGTGGTCGCCCTGCGGATGGATCTGGGTCACGGCCATATAATTGTGCACGTCGGCACCATAGAGTTCAGCCGTAAGAGCGGTTGCCAGGCATAAGCGGGAGTCATCAGTCTGGGCGTCCGAATATTGCAGGATGGCTGAAAGTCCTTCCTGGCGCAGAACCGTCAGGGCCGAGGCTGCTTTTTTATCCAGGCGGCAGGAATGCTTCAGATTTTTGCGACCGGCAAAAAGGTCGTAGAGTTTGCATCCTGTCTGCACCATCCAGGCAGGGCGTTTGTCGCCTTCGTAAACCGGGATGTTGAAGCGTAGTGGATGGACTAGGTGGGGAGCAGTGCGCAAAAGGACCCGGCGTTCCTTAAGAGATTCGTGTACCAGCTTGAAATCATAATTTTCCAGGTATCTGATACCGCCGTGGACCAGTTTGGAGCTGTTGCCCGAGGTGGCGTGCCCGAAATCATTTTTTTCTACGAGCAGGGTTGAATAGCCCTGGGATGCGGCCTCGCGGGCCACTCCCGTCCCGTTGATGCCGCCGCCTATAACCAGAACCTGATATTCCTGTTGTAACATAAATGTGTTCTCCGATACTGCGCTGTCGTAATCATTCCCCATGGGCATATCTTCCCCCGAGGCGACTATTGTCCATGTTTCTCCAAGAGTACCATGAGGAAAGTTTGAAAACCAAGGGCGGATTTTCCGACACTGTGGTGATCCTTTCTCGAGGAGCCTATTTTGGCGATTTTTCAGGGCAAACCCGACACAGGAGGTGATGAAAACAGGGAGCCTGGCGTGATCCGTCCGGTAAAGCCTCGAGAATCCTTCGGGGATGGGTAGAACTGAGCATCCCCGAGTGATTATTTTTTTGCTGTCAGCATGTGATGGTAGTGATGTTCAGGGGATTTTACGTTATTGTGTATTTGCTATAAATCGAAAATGATCTGTAGCTCATATTGCAACAATGCAGAAACGACAAGCGGAAAATATCGGGGAGAAGTAATAAAATAGTGTGTTATTTAAAAATGTTATAAATTTATGGACAGTCTTTCATGAAAAAGTGTCTTGACCTAAAAGAGGGGCCACAATACTATTTTGTAGTTTAGTATGTATTCAACTCAATATTTTTATGGAGGTGGAGATGATGCGCGGTAAACGGATTGTTGCGGCCCTGCTCACAGGGTTGATGCTTCTCGTTGGAAGCAATGTCATGGCCAAAAAGATTGAAATCCAATGGTGGCATGCCATGCGTAGTGCCCGTGGTGAAGTTGTCAAAGCGATGATTGACAAATTCAATGCATCACAGGATGAATATGTGGTCGTCGGAACCAACAAAGGTAACTATGATGAAGTGCTCAACGCCGGTATCGCGGCTATCCGTGCCCACAAGCAGCCGCATCTGTTGCAGAGTTTTGAGGTCGGTACCCAGACGATGATGCTTTCAGGGGCCATTTACCCAGTGTATAAGCTCATGGCCGACGCAGGATACAACATCGATTGGAACGATTATCTTCAGGCGGTTCTTTCATATTATGTGAATGATAAAGGCCAGCTCATGTCCATGCCTTTCAATTCGTCCACACCGGTTATGTATTACAATGCGGACATGTTCAAAAAAGCCGGCATTCCCATGCCTTCCAAGTCCAAGCCCATGACCTGGGACGAACTGGGAAGTATTCTCCAGAAAATGATTAAAGCCGGTGTTGCTCCTGCTGGTCTGGTGAGTGCATGGCAGTCCTGGACACAGATCGAGAACTATTGTGCCATCCAGGATCTTCCTTTTGCCTCCAGGGCAGACGGATACGAAGGATTGGACTGTGTGCTGGAATTCAACAGCCCGCAGGTCATCGCGCATATCGCCATGCTTAAAGATTGGATGAAGGACAAGAGATTTTTGTATGGCGGTCAGAAATATCAGGGCCCCAAGGCTGAGTTTATTGCCCAGAACGCTGCCGTATATATTGATTCCATCAGTGGCATTGCCAAACTGCAAAAAGCCGTCAAGAATTTTACGTGGGACGTTGCTCCTCTGCCTGTTGAGTCCTGGATGGCCCATCCCCAGAACTCCATCATCGGTGGTGCTTCCAACTGGGTTCTGGCAGGACACTCCAAAAAAGAGTACAAGGGTGTGGCTGCTTTCCTCGCTTTTTTAGCTGAGCCTGAACAGCAGATCTTCTGGCATAAGCAGACCGGATATTTCCCCATTACACTGAACTCCTACGAGGCTCTGCAGAAAGAAGGCTACTACAAGGAACAGCCCTATCAGGAAGTGGGTATCAAACAGCTCAACCGTGCAGTGCCCACCAAGAATTCTCGCGGTCTTCGTCTGGGCTATTTTGTACAGATCAGAAACATCATCAATGAAGAGCTTGAAAAGGTCTGGAATGATACCAAGACCCCCAAACAGGCCATGGACGATGCCGTTACTCGCGGAAACAAGGAATTACGTTCTTTTGAAAACATTTATCAAAAATAGCAGCGTGTTCTCATCGTCAGCCGTGTATACCGCCCCTTGATCCAACAGGGGGCGGTATACGTTTTTTGCATTCCTACTTCGGGTTTCTTATGATTAAACGATCCATATTTTCAAATCCCTATCTGCCGTACCTGCTTATTTTACCGCAGATTTTGGTGACATTGACTTTCTTTTACTGGCCGGCCTTTGACGGGCTGATCAATTCCATGCTCGTGAGTGATCCCTTCGGGAACTATTCAAGGTTTGTGTGGTTCAAAAATTTTATCGCCCTCTTTACAGATTTTTTGTACCTCAAATCCATCGGTATCACGCTCATGTTTTCTCTGGCGACGGCGATCACCTCCATGTCTCTGGGATTGCTTATTGCCACCCTTGCCAACCGAGCTCTCAAAGGGAAGGCGATTATCCGGACCATGCTCATCTGGCCCTACGCCGTTGCACCGGCCATTTCCGGTATTTTGTGGCTTTTTTTGCTCCATCCCTCGTACGGTGTGGTGGCTCTGGCCATTAAAAAATTTCTGGGCGTGGACTGGAATCCGGTGCTGCATGGTGGCGATGCCATGGTCATGGTCATCATGGCCAGTGCCTGGAAAGAAATCAGTTATAATTTTGTCTTTTTTATAGCGGGCATGCAGGCTATTCCCAAATCCCTCATCGAGGCTGCTGCCATGGACGGAGCAAGTCCTTTCCGCAGGTTTTGGAACATTACCCTGCCCTTACTTTCCCCCACGCTTTTTTTCCTCATGGTCATGAACATCATCTATTCGTTTTTTGAGACTTTTGGTGTGATCCATACCATGACTCAGGGTGGTCCCGGCGGATCAACGAATATTCTGGTGTATAAGGTCTATCAGGATGGGTTTATCGGGCTCAATCTCGGTTCTTCGTCGGCTCAGTCTGTGGTGCTTATGAGTATCATTATTGTCGTCACTATTCTCCAGTTCAAGTATGTGGAGAAAAAAGTTCAATATACTGGATAGATCATGGTAGAAAAAACTCCCATACTCGATACGCTGACCTATGTTTTTCTGGTCCTTGGAATTTTGATTGTAGGCTTTCCGATCATCTATGCCCTCATTGCGGCAAGTCTGCCCATTGAAGATGTTTCCAAGGTTCCCATGCCCCTTATTCCCGGGGATTACTTATTGGCCAATTTTACAACGGCATGGACCAAGGGAAATCTGGGTACCCAGCTGATCAATTCTTTTATCATGGCCTCGGGCATTACCATCGGTAAAATCAGTGTTTCCCTGATTGGTGCCTTTTCTATTGTATATTTTGATTATCGGCTGCGTAAAATCGCTTTTATCTCGGTTTTTTGTACCTTGATGCTTCCGGTGGAAGTGCGTATTCTGCCGACGTATGAAATGGCGGCCAACCTTCTCGGGCCTATCCAGTCTCTGGTCAATGTGATGCATTTAAACTGGCTTATTGACTGGTTTGCCAACTATGACATCGATATTAGTTTGAATTTGAGTCTTCTGGATACCTACCCAGGGCTCATCCTCCCTCTGGTGGCTTCGGCTACCTGTACCTTTTTATTCCGGCAGTTTTTCCTGACCATACCCGAGGAACTTTGTGAGGCCGCCAAGATGGACGGGGCTTCGGCCATGACCTTTTTCAGAAAGATTCTGTTCCCCCTGTCCAAGACCAATATTGCGGCCCTGGTGGTCATTGAGTTTGTTTACGGGTGGAATCAGTATCTTTGGCCTCTGCTGATCACCACCAATCCCAAAATGATGACCGCGGTCATCGGATTGCAGAATATCATTCCCCAGGCCGACGACCTCCCCTTCTGGAACGTGGCTATGGCCGGTTCTCTTATAGTCATGCTGCCCCCTGTGCTGGTGGTGCTTTTGATGCAGCGCTGGTTTGTAAAGGGGCTGGTTGATCCGGAGAAATAAGAGAGAGTGCGCAGGAAACAGTACACAGCGCACCGTAAAGAAACACCTCCCGTCAGAATCAAGGGCTAAGCCTCCACGTTTTCCTGTTTGTGATGGCGAGACCAAGGGACACTGCCATGCGGAGGCAAAGGAAACAAACAATATGACGCACTACGCAGATTGCACGACGCCCCCCTGTCAGGAGAGATAATCCAGACAGGGGGGCGTTATACTATTTTTACGTTTTTTATATGGTGACTACTATCGTCAGTACGACAGTTACCCAGAAAACTCATCATACATTGCAAAGGGGGCCCTCCAGATCAATGTTCCGGGATGATTGATGCCGATCAGAGGAAGGTCAGCTGCGATCGTTTTTTCTATATAGGGAAGCTCCTCTAAGCGCGACACACTGTCTCTGCTTGGGTTTTTCATTGCACATTCCTTCGGCGGGGAAGATCGATTTTATGCACAGGCAATGGGCGTTGATTCTTCAATCCGCCTTGTACCTGCGGAAGCCATCAAGCATATCCTGAAACGACTTCGGTGGATATTTTTCAAATCCGTCCTCATCCACGAAGACAAAATCATACTCCACTTCCGATTGTGCCCCGTTGATGTCCTCACACCATTGTTTCAACCGTTCCATCTTAGGGGGTACATCCTCGTCCGCCTTGCCCTTGGTTTCGACTATGATCATGCGGTCATCGGCAAGTTTGACCATGAAATCTGGGTAGTAATTTGAAATATCGCCGTTTGCATCGACGTAATCCAGTTTGAAATGTACGGCCAGATAATTTTTGGCATAGGAGGTTACATCGGTGCAATTCTCGAGAAAATTGGCGAATTCAAGTTCGAACCCGCTGTCGCCGACGATGCGGTTGAAAACCGATTTTTTGGGTAACAGATACCCCTGCTGTTTGACGGTGAAAAGGCGTGTCCGGCTCAGTGTGATTGTGTCCCTGATTTCCGAACTTCCCTTGTCCTGTAGAGTCAGCGCATTGACGGCTTTCTTGAACGTTTCGATGACCGTTTTGGTAGCTGTTGATTCTGAAAGATTACGCAGGGTCTGGGCGGATTCAAGGTCAACCGCCATCCCAAACAACCGGTCCCGCACAAAGGTCTTGATTTTGCCGTAGAGTACGTCGTAGCCGCTGACCAGGCGCAATTCACTCATGACTGTTTGAGAAAAATATCCGATCACGTTGCGATAATCGGCAACGCCGCCATTCTCCAACACCGTGGTATGTGTCACCTCATCGGTGGTGATATCCCTGAAAACGATTTCACGCAGTTCGTCCTCGCTGAATTTTTTGTAGTTCAACGGGGTGAAAGGGATGGTTTCGATATCCAGGTCCCCCAACGTGGTGTACTGCCGGTAGACCCGGGGAGACAATACCGGGATCTCCATGTCCAGGGCATCCAGGTCTTTGTTCGGATTTTCGGTATCGATCTCCACAATCAATGACGTGTTGGAACCCGTACCTTCTCCCATGGGCCGACGCTCCAGCACCACGCCTTCCGCCTGGATCGATTCCACAAAATCCATGAAGGCATCCGTGCCGACCACACTCACATATTCTTCCGTATCTCCCGGATACATCTTGCGCAGACCGCGCCCCAGGGTTTGTTCCGGCAACACATGGCTTTTGGCCGAATATGCCCGCAGCCCCACGATTGTCGTAACATTGCGTACGTCCCATCCTTCCTTGAGCATCAACACCGAGACAATGGCTTTACATGGATTCTGTTCGTCATCGATCTCGTTGGCCAGTTTTCTCAATCTTTCCAGCTCTTCCAGTTTCTTGCCGGATGCTGCTTCGGATATTTCTCCATTGTCCTTGGTATGGATCGTCAGCACCCCGCCTTTGAAGTCGGGATAACGGTTCTCCAGGTATTCGGCCACTTCGTCGCAATTTTTCGTATCGTCCGTCATCACAAACAGAATGGCCTTTTTACCCATATTCTGGTGTTCATCAAAGGCCTTGCGCCACTCAATGACGCCCAGATCAAGATAGTCTGCATATTTTTCGGTGAATTTCGAGCTCTGCCGTTCCTGCAATTTTTTCCGACTCTCTGCATCCGGCAAGACCGGATGCTTGACCACGTTTTGAGAAATCGCCTCCACCAGGGGATAATCAGCCACTGTCTGGACAAAAATGGCACCGTTGTTGTGCTTGGGGGTCGCCGTCATATCCACTTGCAGACTCAGGCTCCTGCCTTTCTGCAACAGTCGGTTGTGAATGTCTTCGATGGATTTGAACCATGCCAGATTGGCGTCATGGATGTGATGGGCTTCATCGTTGATGACCATGAGTTCGTCGATATCGCGGACGATCATTCCCAGATCCACCTTGGAATCCGTGGTTTTCCCGGAGGGGCGTTTGCCGAGGAAATAATCCATGGTGTTCTCGTCATCCGGAGAAGGAGGAATATCTTCTCCGGAATAGACGCGGTGGATGTTTGTCAGAAAAATATTGCCAGTGGGACAGATGACGTGGACCTCGTCCTGTTTGTGCACGGTCAATTGGAAATCATCCCGCCAATTGTGCCCTCCGAACCCATTGTCAGGAAGCACCGGGTCCTGGAAAAAAATACTCAGCCCTTGAAAGTCCTTGTAGATGCGGTCCAGAACAATGATATTCGGCGTGATGACCAGAAAATTGCGCGATAAGAGTGAAGCCGGTTCATACAACTTGTGATAGAAACTCCATGCCAGGACCAGGCTCATCACCTTGGTCTTGCCGGTGCCTGTGGCCATTTTGATGACGTAACGCCGCCACGTCTCGTCAAACATTTTTGGGGAAACCTGGCCGCTGGCATCAAATTGCATCAGGTCATACTTGTCTTTGGCCTTCGCTACCTCGTACAGGTAAATGATTGTCTCCAATGCTTCCCGCTGGGCAAAGTAATACGCAAATTCGGCCATGGAGTCATCCGCCTTGGGCAACAGATGGGGTGTCTTGAACCACCAGGTTAGCAGACTCTTACTTGTACTGCTCGCGCCTTCATATCCACTATCCCGGAATGTTTTCACTGCAATGCGCAGCCGTGGCACCAGCGGAGGCATGAGCTCTTGTATGTTTTTGTCACGCAAGGCCTCGTCCGCAGGAAACCAGCGAACTTTGGGGTCCAATATGGCGTGGGGAGAGTGGGGAAAATGTGGATGCAATCCCATCAGTTGTCTCCTTCCAGACGTTCAAGATGGCTCTCGTTTATTAATATTCCCATCTGTTCTCTGGCAATCCGGTTCAGTCCGGCCTGACTTTTAATTATGGCGAATTCGCCATAATTAAAAACCGGATTATTGATACATTCCCATCTTCCTAGAAATTCAACGGTATTTCGATTTCTCAACCAGTCTGAAATGAAAAAATCACCATCCTTTGCCTTGAGCATGTCCGTCAAAGAAATGTAGTCTTCCTGATGTACTTGAATGACGCTGATATCGGTTTCTTTGACCGTAATTTTTTTTATTTTTCTCATACCGTCACCTCCATGATCGTCATCGTATCATTCCCGAAGATATCCACCACCTTCACTGCCACCTTGCGGCGTCCAGGAGTACATTCGAGGGCAACGCTTGTGAGGTCCAGAGAACGGTCTTTTTTGGTGCGGAAGCTTTGCCATTCGTTTTCGAAGATGTAGTCCCCTGTCCATTGTTCCTCGATTTCGTCGCTTTCCGGGTGCTGGACGCGGATAATTTCCCTCTTGCTTTCAAAATCAAAATCAACGGACCAATAATCTATCCAGTCCGTCCAATGGCGGGTGAGTTGGTCACGGTGGACCACGCCTTTCTTGTCCTTGACCAGCTTCACGATCTGTCCTTTTTCGACAATGATCTTGCTCCCGGTTTTTTTCTTGGCCAGTATTTCTTCGGCATGGACGATGGAATCCTGGGAATAGAAGACGGAAAAGTCGGTCAATTCAACGGCCAACGTCGCTGAACGCCCTTTTTTTGCAGGGGTGAGATGCGGTTTGACTTCGATAAAGGAAACATCGTGGAAGACGACCTGGTTTTTTTCTATGGCCCGTTTGTCGAACACCTCCGCCGGGATGTATTTGGGTGCGATGTCGATACCCTTGGCCCGGGCTTCATCCAGGACATTGGGGAAGAGGCCCATTTCGAACTCGAATCCGAGGATGTCCACCCGGGTGATGTGTTTTTTGCGGCACTCCAGAATAATTTCTTCCACAAAGAGCCGGGTTACCGGGAGATTGACTGGCCCGATGGCCACCAGACGTCCGGATTTTTTGCCGTGAAACGCGGTGAAATTTTTTACCTTTTCAGCATGATAGGCATTAAGAATCAGGGTCAGAAAGGCGGCTTCCTTTTCCTGTAATTGCTTGAGCTGTTCTTCCTGACGCAGGTTGGGGTTGATGCCCACAAAATGCTGACGTTCGTATTTCCCGAGATTAAGAATCTCAAAGGCCCGGTAGGGTTTGTGTGAATTTTTTAATTGCCGTTGTACACCGATCATGCGTTTGCGGGTGGTATGGATGGCAAATTTACCGAGGTCGGTGCAGATCCACTTCCGTCCCAGCTTTTCCGCCACAGCCGCCGTGGTCCCGGACCCGCAGAAAAAATCAGCTACGAGATCGCCTTCGTTGGAAGAGGCTTTGATGATGCGTTCGAGGAGGGCTTCTGGTTTTTGGGTGGGATAATCAACTCTTTCCTGAGCCATTGGATTTGTCAGATTTATATCAACCCAAATATCTTCTACTTGCTTTCCTTTTGTTTCACTCAGATACCATTTATAACGCCAACCAGCACCTTTTCGCTGAGGCGCGATTAGTTTTTTCTCAGCTTTGAGTCGATCAAATGTCTCTTGAGAATATGTTTTCAGAGAGACACTCTGCCAAGGTCCATTTGGATCGTTATCTGGATTTTTAAATCTTTCCAAGTATTCATTAGAATGAGGGGTAAACTGTTGATTAAACGTATAGTTATTTGTCCGTGAGAACAAAAAAATACTATCTTGATTGGTTGGATATTTAGCCGCTCGTGCTTTACTGCTTCCAGCAAAAGGAGTTCGTTTCCATGAAATTTGATTGAGAAAATTGTTAGGCCCAAAAATCTCATCAAGTGCCAATCGAATAAAACTATTCACCCGCCAGTCACAATGTACATAAATACTTCCATCTTCGGCCAGTAAATCCCGCATCAACACCAACCGCTCATAAATCATGCTGATAAAGGAATCAGTCCCCTTGCCCCATGTGTCGCGATACGCGATTT
>Ga0265294_10001060_pt1 | contig 37336 bp, 29 predicted proteins | sample MunlanPumphouse3_FD_192504 | JGI IMG/M metagenome (GOLD analysis project Ga0265294, IMG submission 192504) | Groundwater microbial communities from a municipal landfill in Southern Ontario, Canada - Pumphouse #3 | ecosystem: Environmental > Aquatic > Deep subsurface > Groundwater | place... | reverse complement strand
AAGCAATCCTGCTCTTGGAGAGAATATTAATGACTCAACTAGTTGGATTTGTGTGGGTGATGTTAATGCTAGTTGTAGTGCAAAAAGAGTTGATTATGGAGCACCTATTTATGATGCTTGTGTTTTAATGAAATTAAATGTAGGAAGAGACCAATTAGGAGGGTTTTTTGTTGAACCGCTTTGTGATTGTGAAACTGAAATTGATTTGAGTTTAATTGATTATAATAATTCAAGCAATCTTCAAATTAACCCTAGTAAAATCACTTGTCACACTTATCCACAAAAGACAGGAATAGGTTTTAATCCTCCTTTAACTAAAGATACTTTGATTCAAGTCACGGGGAGTATAAAGAATCACGTTGAGTGTACTAATTGCGAATTAGTCACTTATTATAATTATGTACTAGAAAAAGAGAATTCTTTTGTCCCTGATAATTCATTTGTTTCATTACTTCTTGTTATAGGAGTAATTTCTTTTGTTTTAACTAGAAGGAAAAGAATTTAATACTCTTAACTACAATATTCTTCTTGTATGAGATTAATTGGTTTAGTGTTTTTTTTGCTATTAGCATTCATTTTTTTGCTTGGTTGCACTTTTTTTGGTAATGATTCTTTGCAAGAAATGGATGCACTTGAACAAAAATATTTTGTAAAATCGAGTTATTCAACTAGTTTGAGTAGCATGACTGATTATATTTCTTCTTTAGCTGAATTGAGTAAGAGTGCTGGAGTTGAGGGAAAGAAAATAATTCAGGCAGAGATTTATTTAGCAGAGAGTTTTGTTTACCAGAACAAGGCTTTGATTGAATCAACTAGAGTTGATTATGTTAATATTAATTGTTCGTTAAAAGAAACTAGGGATTTAGTTAAGTATATTAGTCTCGCTGAAAAATCAGTTAATTTAGCTAGAGAGAGTTATTCTTCACTTAATGAATCTCAAAGAAAAAATTTAAGAGAAAATTATTTAATTCTTTTAGAGGGTTTTGAAGAGAATATTTCTATGATGAAAGATTTTATTGATAAAAAGTGTTAGTTTTAAACTGATTCAATTTTACAAGAAGGTTTTTTAGAGTGGGTCAAAAAATTTTTAGGAAAGGTGCTGAAGCAACGCTCTCAAAAAGCGTTTTTGACGGAGAAAAGGTTTTAGTTAAACATAGAATTAAAAAAAGTTATAGGAATCCTTTTCTTGATGATTTTGTTAGGAGGACTCGTACAAAAAGCGAGGTTAAGTTGATTAGAGAAGCTTCTCTTTTTGTTAATACGCCTAGAGTACTAAAAGTGGATGAAGTTAATTCAAGAATTTTTTTAGAGTTTTTAGATGGGGTGAGACTAAAAGAGGTTCTTGATAATAGAAAAGACTTGTGCATTAAAGCAGGAGATTGTATTAAGCGACTTCATGAAGCTGGAATAATTCATGGAGATTTGACTACTTCAAATATTATTTATCTAAAAGAGGGTGGAGAGGATATTATTAATAGAGTGCAAAAAAAAGGACCCCTTTTTTTTATTGACTTTGGATTAGGCTATTTTTCAAAAAATCTTGAGGATAAAGCAACTGATTTAATCGTTTTTAAAAAGACTTTTAATGCTACTCACTCAAAAATCAAAAATGGTTGGGGGCTTGTGTTAAAGGGTTATAACCCAAGTGTTGAACTTGTTAATCGAATGAATGCTGTTGAAAAAAGAGGAAGATATCACTAAAAAATGTTTTTGAAATTTTCTTTAAAGCAACGTTTATAAACGTTCTTTTAATTGATATTTGTATATTGATTTTAGTGTTCTTTTCTAATCCCATTTTAGTGGTTAGAAAGGTTAAATTTTGAGTTGTGGTATAGCATGGTAAAGAAAACTGTTAAAACAGAGAAAGAAGAGTATTCAGCGAAGGAACTTGAAGAGCAAGTAGTTTCACTTGCTAATGCAGGTCATTCTCCAAGCAAAATAGGGCTTATTCTCAGAGACGAATTTGGAGTTAAGAATTTTAGTGAAGTTGCTAGTAAAAAAATTCAGGATGTTTTAAGAGAGAACGAACTTGTTGGAGATATGCCTGAGGATTTATTAAATTTGATTAGAAGAAGTGTTATTTTGAGTAATCATTTGAATAAGAATAAAAAAGATTATTCTGCTAAGAGGGGTTATGAGTTAACCGTAGCTAAGATTAAGAAGCTTACAAAGTATTATTCTAAAAAGAATAAGATTCCTAAAGGATGGGTTTATACTCCTGAACAAGCGGCTTTGCTTGTTAAATAGTAGATTATGTTGGTGATTTTTTGAAAATAAAAACCAAGTTTTTGGAAAACAAAGTAGTTTTGTTTGAAGGAATTGGTTTTGAAGGTTTAGAAAAAGTTGATGAATTATTGAGGTAGATTGAAGATGGCTGCAGGTAGTGTACAAAAAGCACAAAAAGGATCTGGTTCTAGAAAGACTGTTGATAAGTGGAAAAAAAAGAAGTGGTTCACTGTTTTGTCTTCAAAGACTTTTGATAAGAAACCTCTTGGAGAGACTCCTGCAGAGAAACCAAAGAATATAATGGATAGGACTTTCAAAACTACTATGGATATGCTTACTGGTCAAAGAGCTAAAAGAGATTATGTTTTATCTTTTAAAGTTAATGATGTTCAGGGCCAAAGTGCTTCTACAATGATTTCAAAATTCGAAATTAATAAAGGTACTCTTGGTAGAACTGTTAGAAGAAGAAATAGTAAAATTGCTTTACACGAAAAATTACCTGTTGTTGGCGGAGAAGCTCAAACTACAGTTATTGTTGTTACTGATAGAAAGGCTACTAATGCCCAAAAAGCTGGTATCCAAAAAATAATGAAGGATCATTTAGCAGTTCTTTCTGGTAGAGACTTTGAATTAGTTACCCAAGAACTTTTAATGGGTGGTTTTTCTAATGAATTATTCAAAAAAGTTGCAAAAATTTGTCCTGTTAAAAAAGTGATTGTAGCTAAGGCAACTTATTCTCAATCAAAGTAAATAAAAGTAGTGGGAAATAATGTTAAGTAATACTGTTGAATTAACAGCATTATTATTTTTCCTCGCTCTTTTTTCTTTTATTTCTTATAAAAAAAAGTTGCTTGATTTTGAAGGGATTCTAATTGGTAATGCAGTTGGGCTTGCTGCTATAACTTACGGCCCTAATCCTTTAATTGATTTTGGGATAGTAGTTGTTTTTTTTGTTATTGGAGAGGTTGCCAGTAATTTTCCAAAGAAAAAGCACGAGGAAAGGAATATTTGGAACGTTATTGGCAATTCGCTGCCTGCTTTAATAACTTTGCTTCCAATAATTGTTTTTCCCGAGAATTCTTTTTTGTTTGAATTAGCTTTTTTTGGAGCAATTTCAGCAGCTTTAGCGGATACTCTTTCAAGCGAGATTGGGTATTATTCAAAGAGTAAACCTATTATGATTACTACTCTTAAACCTGTTGCACGTGGCACTGACGGAGGAGTTACTCTTCTTGGAGAAGGAGCTGCTCTTTTTGGAGGATTGATTATTGGATTAGTTCATTTTTTTGTTTACCAGAATTATTTTCTTGCAGGAATAATTGTACTTGCAGGAGTAGTTGGTTCTAACTCTGATTCAATTGCAGGAGGTTTATTTGAGACAAAAAAAATATTAAATAATACTCAAGTGAATATGATTGGTTCCGCTTGTGGAGCAATATTTTGTTTTATTTTAGGATTACTTCTTATCTAATAAAATGAATTAAAATAAAATATAATTTATAAAACATTTTTTTAATTAAATAATAAATAAAATATTAAAAGATGAATAAAAAGCAGAGCTTTAAGTATTTGTTTAATAATTAATTAAATTAATTAATTATGTTTAATATATTTGATTTAATTAATTTATATTTAATATATTTGATTTAATTGATTTATATTTGGTTTGGTTAGTAATTAATATATTCAATTAAAGAGTTTAGTAATTATTTAAGGTTTGGTTTTAATGGATTTGTTTAATGCTTTTGTTTTAACTTTGCTTTACGTTGCACCTCTTTACATTGCAAATTCGTCTCCTCTTTTAGTCCATGGTAGAATCCCCCTTGATTTGAATAAAAAGATTTTTGGAGAACCTATTTTGGGTAAGGGAAAAACAGTGCTTGGAACAATTACAGGGATAACTGCCGGAACTGGAGCAGGAACAATAATTTATTTGTTCTTTCCTTTTGTTCAAGGATATTTATCAAATTATATTTTACTTTCTTTTATGCTTTCAAGTGGAGCAATTCTTGGAGATATTACTAAAAGTTTTTTTAAGAGGAGGTTTCATATTAAGAGCGGGGAAAAATGGGAGCTTGCAGATCAACTTGACTTTGTTTTGGGAGGAATAATTCTTAGTATTTTTGTAAGGGTTCCTGAGTTTTGGCTAGTTGCTTTGCTCTTGTTTGCAACTTTTTTTATTCACAAAACATTCAATTATATTGCTTTCAAACTTAAATTAAAGAGTGTTCCGTGGTGAATTAGTTTGGAGAGAAAAAAAAGGTTTGGTAAGGCAAAGATTCAAACTAATGAAAAAGAATTGATTCAGATTAATTACTTCAAAAAAAATAAACCAATCATAATTTTTTTAGTAAAGTTCTTTATAATTTTTGCAATTCTTGAGTTCACAATAATTTCAATTGACTTATCTTTTTTAACTAATTTAATCACTTCAATAATTGGGGTCTTTTTGAGAATACCTTATGCGAAAAATACTTTATTTGTTAATTCAACTAATTTTGTAATAACTAATTCTTGTACTGGACTAATTAGTTTATCTATTCTAACAGCAATTACTCTTCCGTTAAAGAGAATGGTTTTAGAAAAAAGACTCTTAATAATTTTACTCGGAGGAGCATTAGTGTTAATCTCAAACATACCTAGAATTATTTTAGTGATTTACTCTGGTTTCTTTGGTTTTGACACCAATTTTGTTCATGAATTAACTTGGTTTTTAATGAGTGGTTTAATAGTAGTTATTTGGTATTATGGTTTGAAACTTATTCAAAAAGAGAAGGATTTTAGTAAATTAATTTAAATCAAACAACTTTTTTTGGTAATAATTTTTTTATTTCTTGTAATAAATTTTTCTTTTCAATTATAAATTTAAATATATTAAATAAAATCCACAAGGATACCAAAAAAGCAAGAACAAAATTAAGATTTAAAAAAATAGGGTAACTAAATTTTTCTTGAGAAAACGGCCATAATAATTTAACATACCAATTAGTAAAGAATACATCAACTAGGGAGTGTAATAAATACCCTAAAGAGAAAGCTAAATAAGTTTTCCAAATTTTAATCCCATATAACTTTTTTACTATTAGTGCAACGGGTAAAGCAATAACAAATCCAATAAAAGGCGGGTGTAATAATTCGTGGTGGATTTGGTAATAAAAATTCGTGTCAAACAAGATTGGGATACCATCAAGGTCAGGAAACATTCCTCCAATTAGAGCAATCCATTTAAGTATTTTGTTTTCAGTGAATACACTTGCTAATATGTAAGGAATTATTCCATGAATTATTGTATTTGGCATTATTAAAAAATGAATTTGAACTTAAAATTATTTTTGGTGCACAAAAAGTGTCCAATAAATAGAGTCAATATTTATTTGATTAAATAAAAAATTAGAGTAAAGAAAAAGAGTTTAATCTTCTTTTTCTTCTTTCTTTTGAACTATTATTTCAACTATTTTTGTGAACCCTGGTCTTGTTACAAATATCCCTATTAATCCACCTATTATTGCAACTAGTGCGAATCCATACAATTTTTCAAGTCCAGGCATGCTTCTTGAAAACATTACTATTGGACCCATCACACCCATCATAGTAAATGCAGATGTTGCAATAATGAATAATGCTGTCTTTGCTCTTTTTATTAAGGATTCGTGTGCTTGTTTTGATTTACCAATTATTTCATCAGTAATAACTATTTCTGAATCAACTCCCGTACCTATTGCTGCAATTATTCCTGCAAAAGCAGCTAAGTCCAAAGGAAGTTTAAAGAATGCAATGAACCCTAATAAGATTATTATTTCACTTACCCCCGTTATAATTATTGGAATAGCTAAGTTAATCATTTTGTACCTAAAAATTATTATTAGGGCCACTAGTATTAATGCAACTAGCCCCATCCAAACAACTATTGATAGGAATGATTCACCTAGTGAAGGTGAAACAGTTTCTTTTGAAATACTCTTAACTGGAGTTGGAAGTGAACCTGATTCAAGTAGTATTGCTAATTCTTCAAGACTAGATAATGCGTCTTGAAGGTTTTCTCTATTTCCAGATATTCTTAGAGTTGAAAACAATTGTGCTTGAGAAACATCACTAACATCTTCATTAGTTATTCCTTCAGTTAGACTAATTATTTGTTTTGCATTCATTGCACTCCAAATCCAAGGAACTCCTTCTCTTGAATCTTGTTTAATTATTTCAAATCCGATTAAATTTAAGTCATTAATTATTTCTTCATTAACATCAATAGAAACTATTGCACTCTTAAATTCATTAAAAGAAGCTCTTATTTTTTCTAAATCAATTGAATCATTCAAAATAAAAACATCTAATTGGGAATCTTCAATTAATTCATCAATACTTGTTTCTGCAGGAATGCTTTCAAGACTATTACCATTAAAGAATATTGTTTCATCAGAATCAATAGTTTCTTGAGTTGTTACTATTATTGCTTCTGGTTTGTCTAAAAAGAAAACTGTTTTTTCACATTCATAAGTTATTATTCCTTTAGTATTAAATCCAGTTGCACTACATTGGTGGAATGTTTTTTCAGCGAATCTTTTAGTAGCTGCGTCATTTAAGATAAATGGTAGACTCCATTCATAATAATTCTTTCCTAGGGACATTACTCCGTAAGAATTATCTGCTCGAAGAACTTTTCTTATTTCATCCCCGGTAAATATTGTTTCCCCGTTTAGAGTTGATTCAAATTTACCTTGTTGTCTTATTCTTGACTCTATTTTTTCTAATTCTGAAGGATTTGTTTCAGCTAATTGAATTACAATAAATTTTGTTCCAACCGGGTAAACTGAAGCATCTTTTAACCCAGATGGATCTATTCTTTGTGCAATAATATTAGCCATTCGACTTATTTCTTCATTTGGAAGATCTTTTTGGAGTTCTATTTGATAAAGTGTCCCACCCTTAAAATCCATTCCTAAAGTAATTCCATTAACAAAAATCATTATTACTGCCAAGAGAAGAACCACTAACACGAAAGTAATTTTCCAGTTTTTTATTAAAGGATTATTTGTTATTGACATAAGTTTCACCAAAAAAATTATTTAATATTTTTTATTACTTTCCTCTTTTTTTTCAACCCACCATAGCAATATAGGCGCATTCATGAACCAAGTTGCTATTAAATCTCCAATTAAACCAAAGAACAAAACCACTGATATTTGGTATATTACATCAATTTGATAAAAATAAGAGAATAGAATCATTACTAATAAAGCCGCCATTGAAGTTAGAGTCATAGTTATTCCTGTTTTCATTGAAGAAGTTGCTCTTTGAGTACTAGCCCCGTCTCTTCCTTTTAGTACTCTTGAAGTTAACATTATGTCAGTGTCAACTGAATAACCTATTAGCATTAATAATGCTGGCAGAGTAGTTAAAGAAAGAGGAATATTAAGTAGAGTCATTCCTGCTAGTCCTGCTAAAACATCAAAAATCATTGCTTGAATTATTGCTGCTGAAGGAACTAATTGTCTAAACGCAATAAATACAATTAAAGTAATTAATATAACTCCAATTAATGAAATCCACAATGAGGAAGAAAAAGAAGCTTCACCTAAAGTAGGAGAAATTTCTCTTTTTTGAAACTCAAATTCTCCCTTCAAATTTAATTTTTCAATTAAAACACTTTGTAATTTAAGCGAATCTTCTTCTTTATAATCTGCGAGAGCTTGTTGAGCTTGGAAAACAGCTATTTTTGAATTACTAAATTCACTCACTTCTTTATTTAACAACACTAGTGCTTCGCTAGAATATTTTATTGCATCATCATCATTTTCCACATCTAGTGCAGAAGTTGCTTCATTTAGCAACTCTTCTACTTCTACGATGAAGGGGTCTTTATTATATTGAATCCAAGCCCCGTACCCTGTTGGAGAAGCTATAGTAGATATTTTTAGTTCCTTAAGCGAAAAGTTTTCATTTAAAGTAGTCGAGAGAATTGCGTCATCAATTTTTTCCTCACTACGAATAATTAACATGTTTCCTCCAGTTAAATCAATTCCTGGTTGAATTCCAGGGAAAACAAATATAAAAAAAAGCATTACTATAGAAAGAATTAAAGGAATAATCAGGAATTTTTTAAAATTATTTTGGTAAAAGTCTTGCATGCCTAAAACCCTTTCTAAATAATTGAATTCAAAACAATTAAAAACCAACTCACACAAAAAAACTTAAAAAATATTTTCAAATAAAAACAAAAAGTGTCCAATAAATAATGTTTATTTTATTAATACGTTTAATTATAAACCCCCTTATTTCTAATTAATATAGTTAATGAAATATTATTTTTCGTATTAGATTTATTTTCAAGTTGAGTGATTTTTATGGAAGTTCCCTTCATGCAAAAACCGATTCCTCTTCTCGATTCGGCGATGAATAGAGGCAGAAAAGCTGCTTCTCTTTACCCTAAACAAAAAACAGAGTTTTACACTATTAAAGGCAAAGAAATTGCAAAAATTGATGCTTCTGCAAATTATATTGAAGAGACTTTATTTCGTTCTGTTAAAGCTTTTCCTAATTTTGAGGATCTTGAACCATTTTACAAGGATTTATATGAATGCATTTTAGACACTAATGAATTAAAAAAAAATCTTTCAAGCATTTCTTCTGTTGCAAGATTAGTAAAGAATATTAGGAGAAATTACATAGTTAAACTAAAAGAACTTAGATTTAACGAGGGTGTTAAGAAACAATCTTTTGCAACCACTAAATCTTATGTTGGGAGATTATCTTCTTTGTTAAAGGGACTTTCTAAGCAAATTGACTTTTATAATGAATCTGCAAGGATACTTAAGGAACTTCCTAGCATTAGAACTAAAGAGAATTGTGTTATTCTTGCAGGTTACCCTAATGCAGGCAAGAGTACTCTTCTTTCAAGAATAACCGAGTCAAAACCACAAATTGCAGCTTACCCTTTTACTACTAAAGGACTTAATGTAGGTGTTTTTAAGAAAAAATATGTTCCTATTCAAATAATTGATACTCCTGGTTTGCTTGATAGACCTCTCTTGAACAGAAACAAAATTGAATTGAAAGCAGTTACTGCTCTTCAGCATTTAAACGGATTAATTGTTTTTGTAGTAGACCCCACTCAAGAGATTGACAAACAAAAAAACCTTTTCTTGGAATTAAAGAAGCTTTTCACTCACCACAATTTTTTGGTTGTAATTAATAAAATAGATGTAGCAACTGAAAACGAAATTAACTCTTCAAAAGATAATTTTTCAAAAGAATTAATTCTTCTTGAAGGAAAAGATTCACCTGCTCTTAAAGATTGGTTATTAAATAAAGAAAATAAAATTTTTTAGATAAAATTAGTTTGTTCTTTTAGAAAAAATCAAAATGGTAATTGAGTTAAATTATTTTATTTTTTTAATTAAATTAATTAGTACCCCTTTAAAAACACTTTTCTATCAAATTTTTTTTATTAAACGAAGCGAATCTTAATTGATTTATTCGCGCGAATAAGAATTAGTTTGAGGGTGATTTAATGAGTTCAGAAATGGTTCAAATAATGGAAGAGATTCTTTCAGACCGAGCTGTGCCAAGAAACATCCGAGCAAAGATTGAGGAAACTATAAACAAAGTTAAGGATAACACTGCTACTTCATTAAGTGAAGCTATTTATTTGCTTGATGATATTAGTAATGATGTTAACATGCCTGATCATACTCGTACTGATATTTGGCACTTGATTTCCTTAATTGAAGAAGCTAAAGAGAAAATGAAATAAATTTTTTTTCGCGCTATTTATTAAATCAAAAATAGATTCTTTAAAAGTAATTCAAAACAGAATCTAGTTGATTTTTATGGTTGAAGAAATAATTACTGATATTAAAGATGTTTTGAATTTTGCAGAGCGTTTGGGAGTTATTCTAAACAAAGATTCTTCTCAACTCTTACTAAAAAATAGTGATTGGAAAATTATTCTTGAAGAACTTTCTAGTGAGGGTAATTTCATTATTACCCCTGCGCTTCTTGAAAAAAAAATTTGTAGAACTAAACTTTCTTGCATTGTTAAAGAGGTTGAGGTTAAGAGGGCTTCTTTTATTGCTCAAGCTAGGGATAGAGCACCTAATTTTAGGGTAATGGAGGAGTATGATGTTACTGGTAAGAGTAATTCTAGTGGGAAGGTGGATGATTTTTTAAAATTGTTTAGGAGTAAGTATGAGTTGCTCTCAGGAATGTTAAAGAATAGGCATAACTTAAATCCTATTCCCCTAAAATCTCTTTCTTCAACTAGTGATAAAGAAAAGGTTGATGTTATTGGGATGGTTAGTAAGAAGTGGATTACTAAAAAAGGGCACACTGCTTTTGAACTCGAGGACTTGGATTATAAGTGTATTGCACTTGTAATGGAGAAAGATAAGGACTTGGTTGAAAAAGCACAGAGGGTTATTGAGGATAATGTAATTGGAGTTAAGGGAACAAAGTGGGGTAAGGATTTTATTATAATTAAAGAATTTTATTGGCCTGATCTTCCTATTAAAGCTTCTAAGTTAATTAGTGAAGAAGTTTATAGTGGTTGTATTAGTGATCTTCACATTGGTTCTAACTTATTTTTTGAGGATCAATTCAAAAAGTTGCTTGATTATTTAAATGGAAAAAATTTAACTCTAAAGCAACAAGAGAGGGTTGGTAAGATTCAGTACTTGTTTGTTGTAGGGGATAATGTTGCTGGTATTGGAGTTTATCCTAATCAGTATGATGAATTAATTATTAAGGATGTTTATGGACAGTATGAGAGGTTTGAAGATTTAATGCTTCAAATACCAGAGTATATTCAAGTTTTTGTTTGTCCGGGTCAGCATGATGCGGTAAGGAGAGCAGAACCACAACCAGGAATTGATAAAGAGTTTGTTCCTCAACTCTCAAAGCTTAGGAATTTTCATTTTATTTCTTCTCCTTCTTGGGTAGAGACAGAGGGTTTAAAGAATTTAGTTTATCATGGACCTAGTGTTCATGATCTTATTAGTTCGGTTAGTTTTCTTTCAATGACTAAACCCGAAGAGGCAATGATTGAGTTATTAAAGAAGAGGGATTTAATGCCAAAGTATGGGGGCAAGAATCCTTATGTCCCTGAAGGCAAGGATTATATGGTTATTAAGGAAGAACCGGATCTTGTTTGGTTTGGGGATGTTCATCATAAGGGTTATGCAACTTATAGGGGAACAACTATTATTAACTCTGGTTGTTGGGAGGGTCAAACTGATTTTCAAAAAAAGATTGGGCATGTTCCAACAGTTTGTTCTTTTCCAATAATTAATTTAAAGAGTAGGCAAATTAGTGAGATTCATTTTTCAAAGGAAACTGTAGAGAGGAATATTGAAGAGAATAATCAACAATAAGGGTGTTAGGGAATTAGGGGAATTTTTTTTTAATTTTTAAAATTAAATGGATTTGGTTTTGAATGAATGAGGATATTAAAAGTAAAGAGGGAACTAATATTGAGAAAACAAAGAAACTTTCTCCTATTGAAATGATTACCCAGGAAATTATTTTTCCTGCAGAGCCTCACATTAAAGATTATTTTAAAAGGATTCAAAGTGAGACTAAAACTATTTTTGAGATTGCAGAGAGTGCTAAGAAGAGTGGAAGAGATTTAACTAATTTTGTTGAGGTTGTTCCTGCAGTGGATTTAGCTGATCGTGCCGAAACTATTATTGGTCTTGTTGGGCTTGCCAAGATTTTTAGAGATATTTTTAACGAGATTAAGGATAGAAGGAAAGCTTATTTTAGATTGTTTCAAGAAATTTTGGAAGAGAAGTGGTGGAGTATTCCTGACGAAGAGAAGAGAGTCGAAATTGGGATAAAGACTTGTCTTTTGATTGAGACTGAAGGAGTTGTTGTTGCTCCATTAGATGGTGTCCCTAAGGTTGAAATTAATACTAATCCTGATGGTTCAAAGTACATTGATATTTATTTTGCAGGACCAATTAGAGCTGCAGGGGGTTCTTCTACAGTTATTCCTTTAATCCTTGGTGATTATGCTAGGCAGTACTTGAAACTTGATAGATATAAGCCAACGCAGGATGAATTAGAGAGGTATGTTGAAGAGATTGGAATTTATCAAACCGAAGTTATTTCTCGTCAATACACTATGAAGGATGAAGAAATTAGAATTATTATTAGTGGTTGTCCTGTTTGTATTAATGGTCCTCCTACTGAAGAAGTAGAGGTTTCTGCGCACAGGGATTTAGCAAGGATTCCTAGTAATAGGATTAGGGGCGGAATGGGTCTTGTTGTTGCTGAAGGGCTAGCACTTAAAGCGCTTTGGGTTATGAGGACTGCTAAAGATTTGGGTTTGAATTGGGATTTTTTGGAGAAGATTGTTAAAGTTGAAAAGACTCAAACAAAAATTGAAGTTAAACCTAACAAATCTTATCTTGATAGACTTGCTGCGGGTAGACCAATAATCGCTTATCCTAGTACTTGGGGTGGTTTTAGGTTAAGGTATGGTAAGGGCAGGAATACAGGGATAATGGCTAAAGCAATTAATCCTGCGACAATGATTTTGCTTGATGAATTTTTAGCTGTTGGTACTCATGGTAGAATTGAACGACCTGGAAAAGCAACTCAATTTTTTCCTTGCAATACTATTTTGGGCCCAATTGTTTTGTTAAAGGATGGGAGTGTAGAGAGGATTAATTCTAAAGAAAGGGCTGAAGAAATTAAGGCTCAATTAGAAAAAATTCTTTACTTAGGAGACTTGCTCTCCACTTATGGTGATTTTAGAAAAAGCGCACATCCATTAATCCCAGCGGGTTATTGTGAAGAGTGGTGGATTTTGGAATTAAAAAAGAGTTGTGAACAAATTAGTAATAAACAAAAATTAATTGATTTAAAATTAGATAATGTTTTGTCAATGAATTTAAAAGAAGTTGAGTCTTTAAGCGAATTAGATGCTTTGAATATTAGTAAAAAGATTGGAGTTCCCCTTCACCCTAATTTTATTCATTTTTATAAAGCACTTAATATTAGCGAGTTAAAACAAATTCAAAATTATTTATTTGATTCAAAAATAATTGTTGAAGAGAATAGTGAAGGTTTGACTAGCACTAAAATAATTCTTGAAAAAAATAGTGAATGTAAGAGATTATTTGAAAAAATAGGGTTGCCTCATAAGTTAGAAAAAGAGAATATAATTATTAGTGAGAATGCTTTGAGTATTATAAAAACTTTTTCTGTTAAAGAAAAGAGGGTTAGTAATAGTGATAATGTTTTAGATTATTTGAGTGAAGTTTCGGGTTTTATTATTCGTGATAAAGCTGGTTCTTTTATTGGAGGTAGAATGGGTAGACCTGAACAAGCAAAGCCAAGGCAAATGAAGGGTAACCCGCATGTATTATTCCCTATTGGATTAAAAGGAGGTAGCACTAGAAACATCAATAAAGCTATTGATGAAAATTATAATGAAAATTGTAAAGTAAAAGTCGATATTTCAGAGTATTTTTGTCCTACTTGTAAAAAAATTTCTATTAATCATTTTTGCAAAAAATGTAATGAACCTGGAATTAGATTAAATTATTGTAAGCATTGTCAAAAATCAGTTACTGGCGCAACTTGTGGTGTTTGTGGTAATAAAACTATTCTCTCTGGAGAACACGAATTTGATTTAAGAGATGAAGTAGAGCGTGCAAAAAAAAATGTTAACGAAAATATTTTGCCCGATCCTCTTAAAGGGGTTAGGGGAATGATTTCTGAAGTTAAAGAAACTGAACCCATTGAAAAGGGTATTTTGAGAGCAAAGCACGACATTCATATTTTTAGGGATGGGACAACTAGGTTTGAATTACTAAACGCGGTTATCACTCACTTTAAACCTTGCGAGATTCATTTGAGCGTAGAAAAAGTTAAAGCATTGGGTTATACAAGAGATATTTTTGGAAAAGAAATTATTGACGAGAATCAAACTATAGAGATATTTCCACAAGATATAATAATTAATGATGCTTGTGGAGATTGGCTTGTTAGAGTGAGTCAATTTTGTGATGAATTATTAGAAAAATTTTATCACCAAAAAAAGTTTTATAATGCAAGAACAAAAGATGATTTAATTGGGCATCTTGTGTTAGGACTTGCCCCTCACACTTCGGCAGCAGTTAATTCAAGAATATTAGGTTACACTAAATCTAGACTCGGTTTTGGCCACCCTTATTTTGTTTGTGGTAAGAGAAGGAATGTTGATGGTGATCAGGATTCTCTTTTGTTATTAATGGATGCTCTCCTTAACTTTTCTCAAAAATATTTGTCTCATAAGAGTGGGGGAAGAATGGATGCTCCACTCGTTTTTACAATAATACTTAATCCTAGTGAAGTTGATGATGAAGTACATAAAATGGAGGTAGCTTGGGAATTACCCCTTGAATTTTATGAGAGAGCACAAAATGTTTGTGAACCAAATATTCAAGTTACTACTGTTAAAGATATTTTGGGTAAAGTTAATCAATATTCTTCAATGAGTTTTACTCACGATACTGAATTATTTGACGAGGGCCCAAAAACATCGCGTTATATTCAATTAAAAACAATGGATGAAAAAATACAGCGTCAAAATAACCTTCAAAAAAAAATTGTTGCGGTTAATGCTAAAGATGCTCTTGAGAAAGTCATGGGTTCTCATTTCTTACCCGATATTATTGGTAATGCAAGAGCATTCTCAAGGCAAACTTTTAGGTGCACTGCATGCAACGAGATTTATAGAAGAGTACCCCTATCAGGCAAGTGTTATAAATGTGGAAAAAGTTCAATCATTTTAACAATTCATGAGGGATCTGTAAGGAAATACTTAAAGATTGCACAAAACATGGCTCGTCAAGAGAGTCTATCCCCTTACTTGATTCAACGACTTGACATGGTTGAAAAAGAAATTGATTCAATATTCAAATCAGATGCAGTACAACAAAAAGGTTTGTTTGATTTTGTTTAAAAAATTTGAATTAAAAATTTATTTTTAACAATTAAATTAAAACAATTTTACTAATTAAATTAAAAAAGTTTTACTAATTAACTCAAAATAATTTTACTAATTAAATTAAAAAAGTTTTACTAATTAGATTAATAAAATTTTTTAATCAATTTACTAATTTAAGTAGTTCTTTTTCAAGTGCTGCTTTTATTTTACCTGCATCAAAACCTAGTTTAATTAATCTTGTTTGGCCTTTAATTCCTTTTCCTGAGTTTGTTACAAGAATTAAACCATACATTTCTAGTTCATTAATATATTGACGATACCACCTACTTGTAATTGTTCTTTCACCAAATTTTTTTGCAAAATCAAGGTAGGTTTCAAATATTTCTCCTGAATAAAGCACACCTTCTTCTATCTCTCCACTCACTTTTCTAATTCCTCTTTTTTGAAGAGTTAGTTGTGATATAGCGTATAAAACTAATTGTTGTTGTTGTGGGAGAGTTGATATCATTGAAATAATTATTTCTTCTTCTACACTAGCCTTGGCTTTTTCAATATGATTATCAGTAACGGATGCTATTCCTTCACCATCTGCTATTTCGCCCGCTCTTTGCATTAACATTACTGCTGTTCTTGCGTCCCCACTTTCTTGAGCCGCTATTGCACTTGCTAAAGATATTGCTCCTTGAGTTACTGCGTTTGGTTTGAATGCAACAGCACATCTTTCTGAAAGTATTTGCATTAGTTCGGGAGCATTATAAGGGTTAAAAACTAATTCTCTTTCGCATAAAGAAGATTTTGTTCGAGGATCAAGTTTCTCTTTGAACATTAAATTGTTTGATATTCCTATCATTGTAACAGACCCTCCTTGCAATTCATCATTGCCTCTGCTTAAAGAATAAACTAATTCGTCAATGTCTTTCACTTTATCAATTTCATCAAGAACAAGAATTAAGTGAGCTTTTTTTGTTGTTGCATATTCAAGCAGTTTTTCATAAACAAAGGAAGAACTATAACCCAAAAAATCTTTTTCAGGGTAAAATGACCTCAATGCTTTTAATAGCACTTTATATTTGGATTCATGACTCCTACAATTAATATAACAGTGTTTTGAGCTTAAATTATTTCTTTTAACAAAATCTTCTAATTGATCAAGAACATGTTTTACTGTCGCTGTTTTTCCACTCCCTACTTTCCCATAAATAAATACATTATTTGGTTTAGAATTATTTATTACTGCCCCTAGCCCTTGAATTATTATATCAATTTGTTTCTCTCTAAAAGGAAGTTTTTGGGGAATATAATGAGGGGATATTATGTCTTTGTTTTGAAACACCGTAGCTTTATTCATTTGCTTATCAAACAAGTTCTCCACTAAACCCACCAACCCTTTCTCTAATAAATAAAAATAGCTTCCAAAAACAATATAAATAGTGGTAGTCTCACTTCCAATTAAAAACTTCCAGTATTAACTGTTTTTGAACCCTTTTTTTAAACACACCTTATTTTTAACAAAATTTTTTTCACGTACTTTTTTTAATTAATTGAATAATTTTGAAATTAATTTTTTTGTTTATTATTTAAAATATTTTTTAATTGATTATAAAAATTAATTTGAAAAAAAAATGAGAAATTAACTATAAAAAAAATTTTTTTTAGAAAGAAGGGCTTTTTATACATTTTGTTTAAGATTAGTGTAATAGCGCGCTTTAAAGCGGGGTGGTTAGTTTGAGTTTTTTTGAAAAAGTAATGAAGAAAGAAGATGACGTTAACTTGGACGAGTTTTTGAATACTTTGGATCAAGTTGAGGAAGAAACGTATGAGAATGCTGATGCTTTAGTAAAGCCTTTGGACTTGAATACTGATGTTGATGCAGAAGCTATTATTAGAGAAGTGAAGCAAGGTAACCTTGTTTTAGCTAATATTGCTGACTTGAATAAGAGGAATAAGGCTAAATTAAAAGAATTATTGGGCCGAATAAAATCTGAAGTCAAGGCAATTGATGGGGATATGGCAGGTATTTCTGCAGAAAGAATTCTTGTTACTCCTTCAAAGGTTAAGATAATAAAAAAGAAGTAATTAAGGGGTTTGAGTTTAATGTATTTAGGCAACCCCTTATTGCCTATAAAAATTTCTTCTTCAAAGGCAGAAGAATTGGTAATTAAGGAACTTAATAAGAGAAATTGGGTAGAGTTTGATTTAGCTCCGCTTAAACTTACTTTAGTTCCTTATTTTTTATTTAATTATCATTATTATATTGAAAGTGATAATGAGGGCAAGAATACTATTAAGAGTACTGTTCATGGAATTCTTGCTATTGATGGCCACGAAATTAAATTAAGGCCGGATCTTGTAGATTTGTTAAAACATAATTGGAAGAATACTATGCAAGAAGTTCCAAGGGGAGAGTTTAGTGAAAAGTATTGTAATATTGATAAAAAGGATCAAATAGAGGTTCTTAAATTAAAAACTGCTCAACATTTTAATGTACCTAAACAAAATGTAGTTGTTTCAGATTCAAGAAAATTGTTAGTGCCTTTTTATAGAACTACTGTTAAAATTAATCAAGGCAATTATAAGTTAAACATTAATGCTATTGAAGCTTTTATTGAAGGGATTAAAGAAGTTCCAAACAGACAAAAAGGTTATTTGGAAGTAACTAAAGAAACTATAAATGAATTGAAAACTCCTTCTAATTGGATTAAATATTCTAAAGAAGTTGTTGAAGAAACAATTTCTTTTATGACTAACCCTAAAAAAAAGAGTAATCAAAATAATTCAACTAGCACTAAATTTAAAAAAAATAATAAACAGATTAGTTTGGAAGTGTTTGAATCAAGAGGTGTTTTGTTATTAATAATTCTTCTCGCAATACTCTTAATTATAGCAAGCATTTTTAGAATAAAGTTTTTCTAATTTTTATTAATTGAATTAATTAACTTGCTTTTAATTCACTAGTTTCACATCGTTTAGCATCATCTATATTCGCTTTTACATTTTCTAATTGGTCAAGAATTTTGTCTTGATTCCAAAACAAATCCCATTTTTCCACGCTTGTAGAATTATCATATAATATACAAACCTTTTCTTCACTAATAGTTTCAAACAATTTTTTTAGAGAATCTATTTTGTTTTCAGAATAATCACTCTCCTTTATCCTAGTTGTTCCCATTGAGTATTGGTCTCCTTCAATAACATCGTTTTGAGTGTATACATTAAAAGGCGCTTTAATTTGAATTTCTTCGTTTGAAGGCAAGTATAGGACTGTACTCAAGTACATTTTAGTATCTGATTTTAAATTATTCAAGTCAGGAATTTCAAATCTACCTGACTCATTTAAAGCTATGTCCAATACTCTATAAGGTAATCCTTTTTTACTAGTGGATTTCACTGTTGATTCACAACCTTTTTCTCCAAGCGAGCTAGCAAATCCACTCCACACTGAAAAAATATCTCCTTTTCCATAAGTATGATTATCAATGCCTACCTCAAATTTTGAATCTGAAATATAATCTTCATCCGAATTTTGATCCACTAATCTTGTTATTAAAGGAACTGAATAAGTAGAATAAAAATTCTTTAATTCACCAACGCCCCCATTCTCTTTTTCAAAAGACATTATCAATCCTCTTTTTGAATAATTGTTAGTGTAAATGGACTCTATTGTTGGAGCATAATTTATATTATCAAAATTATTGTCTTGATAATAAAAGAACCAATTTAGTTTTGGCTCGGATTTTTTTTCTAAACTAACTAATATATTCACTTGGTCATTTAATTCCCCTTCGGCAAATAAACCCATTATATCATTATCTATATTAATATCGATTGATACATCGTATTCGCCAGGAGTTATTTCCAAAGCATCTACAGGTACTCCATTAACAAGTTTTCTTATTGTAATTCCTTTTATTAGACTCTCTAATTTAGAAATATCATCAATTTGTTCTCCTAAAAAACCAATTCTTGAGAATATAATATCATTAATTTCAGCTAGTTCACTAATTGAAGTTGACCTATTATCAAAATTTAGGTTTTGGGCTCTTAAATTAGCAGGGAAGTTAGATATTAACCCATTAGCTTCTCTTAATTCTTGAGCTTCACTAAATCGCGCTAAAGATTCTAATGATTTTATTGATGTTAAGTTAGTATAATATAAATCTATTCGTCTAGCTAGTTGAACCAAGAATTCTTTTTGTGTACAATAAACCCAATCTTGGTTTTCCCCCCCAGTTAAATAATTTATTGAACTACACTCATTAGGGCTAATTAAACTATCAGTAGTTTCATCACTTGAATCATTAGAAGAATTAAGAGGGTTATTTCCTCCAAAGTATAAATTTATTTTAGGCAAATAACTTTCTCCTGTTCGTCCTACCCTGCCTTCAGAGTCAACACAATATTTTTGTTCTTGTTGGTTTGAAACATTTATTTGAAAGTCTTGTTGATCAATTAAACCTACTTGGAATTGTAGTGGACTTGAACTAGCAATGCATCCTTCCAAAGGACAATCTTTAAATCCGTTTGGGGTAAATTTAACTTTCATTGTAGAAGGCCCTTTTGCAGGAATGCTATCCTTATCTATTGAATAAGTAACATCAATAATCATTGCTTGATTTGGCCCAATTGTATAACCTGAATAATAATTGTTTCCATCTGCATTTTTTTCTAAGAAACAATTAAAACCTGGCGGGCAATCAATGCTATAATCATTAATTCTAATTGGAATTCTTGATTTGTTTAATAAAGTAAAGAAAACTTCTTTATTAACATCTTCTTCTAAAGTAAAAGTATTAATTTTTTGTAATGGAGTTGGAGGAAAAACCAAAATTGATGGCTTTGAAGAATCAACAAAAAAGTTTAAATTCATTACATCCCTAAAAGTTATTTCTTTAGAGCCGGGAGTAATTCCACTAAAATAAGGAGTTATTGCCCCAAATCTTATTACCCATTCTTGCTCTCCTTGAAAATCTGCTAAACTAATATCCATTTTAGTTGTTGCTCCCTTTCCTACAAACATTGTTCCCCCTGCATGAAGATCACAAACACCTTTTTTAGGTATAAAATTTTCTCCATCCTTATAACAAGCAATATTATTAGCATTATCATAACACATTACAGCCCCTGTAGTAATTGGACCTCCTGAACTTATTCCGTTAGTATTAATTACTTGCCCAGTTTTCTTGTCATACACTTCAAAATAATTTATTGCAGTACCACTTGCACCATCATCACACTCATAGTTATAATTTCCAAATCCTGTTATTGTCAAAACAGCTTCTTTTGGAACTATCAGAGGTTCACTAGAATATGTTTCACTAAAAGTATAGCTAATTGAAGTTAATCTTGAAATATCTTGTCTCCAACAATGTATTTCGCCCGCAAAAACAATTGAGAATAATAAAGAAAAAATTAGTAGAGTTAAAACTATTTTCGAATTTGAATTCATTTTCTCACTTTCCTCTTTTTTTGATTGCTTCAAATGTAATTACTATGGCAACTATCATTAAGATTAGAGCAATCCAAGTAATTAAAGGGATTTGTATTAAATTTTCTATTGAAAACACACCTGATTCAACACAATTAGTGTAACAACACTCTCCATCAATTGTTAACTCTGTTTTTGAGTCACAAACATGATTAACAGGACATACTTTTCCACTACATTTCTTCCCACTAACTAGATTCGATTGTGAGTCTAATGATTCCCCATAAATATCATTCCCTTTTGTTTTTAGATTAATTGGAATTACTTGTTGTTGTTTTAGATTAACATCATCTATAACTAAAAATAAATCCATTTTCTCTATTAAAATATTTTCTTTAAAATAGCTTTGATTTTCAATTGTTTTTGAATAATAGGATTTATCAGAGTCAATTAATTTTATTCGTGCATTAAACTCTCTTAACCCAGTAACACTTTTTTTAGTTAACTCTAGTTCAAGGTTTTTTGAAAATTCATCATAATTGTATTCAACTTCTATTTTTGGCGGGTGAAGTAATTCATATTCGTATAGGATTTGATTTAAATCCAATTCAAAACAGCCTTCATCATAAGTTACATTATTCTTTGAAATTAAGTAACATATTTTAGAGAACATATCTTTATCAAAATTAAACTCTTGAAAGATTGATTCCCCTGCACTAATTTTTTCAATTTTAATATTTTCTTCCAAAATCAAATTGTTTTCGTTATATAATAAAACTTTTAAATCAAAATCTTCAAATTCAGGGTAAGTAAAATGATCTGGACTACCAAGCATAACCATGTTTATGGAATAATTCCTATCAGCTATCCCTCCCAAACCTATTTTCCTTATTTTTGCTGTCCCGCCTTTAACAATAACCCTATTTTTATAAACTGACTCTAATTCTTCCCCACTATACAAATTAATACTTATTTCATAAGCTGAGGGAATGCTTGGTGCAATTAAATTAACATTAACATAACCTTGTCCATTTGAAGGAATATTATTAACTTCAAATCTTTTCTCTTCTTTTTCGTCACAAAAAGGAGAAGCCCATTCACAAACTTTTAAACCAACTACTATGTTATTTTTTTCTTGTGTTGTTGGGTTATTAATAACTATTTTTCCAGTAAACTCTTCACTAGGATTAATCAAAAACCCCACTGGCCCACTTGTTTCTTCAAAAACCGTTAATTTTCTATTTATTACTAATCTCTGTTTTTCATTATCCCCTTTAACTACAAAATTTTTTGAAACTGGGTAATAGAATATATTACTCGCTCCAAGGGCTTTTGATTTAACTACCCAAACGTAACCATCTAATCTAAATTCTCCTGAACCAGGGTTTTCAAAAGAAAAAACCGCTTCTTTTTTTGCACCCGCTAAAACAAAATCCATGTCAATTATTTTTTCACTAATGATATTATCTAAATTATTTAGTTGAGAGGGGTAATCATAAATCCCTTGGGCTAAGTGAAGAACTATTTTTGTTCCAAGAGAAGGAAATTCTTCTAGGTTAGCAAAAATTATTTTTCCAGTTATTGGTTCGTTTAATTCATACTCTTTTTTATCTAGTTCTATTGAAGTTAACTCATCCCATTCAAAGGAAATTAAACTTGATGAGAAAACATTCACACTAAATAGAGTTAGAATGCAAAGAGTAATTATTTTTAGAAAAATTTTGTTTTTTTCATGATTCATTTTTTCACCAATTTATATTTTGTCCTTTAAATCAAACACCCAATTAAATCCATAATAAATTTTGTTGACATTAATTTTTTTTACTTCAAAAATTTTTTTAACCTCTTTTATGATTTATAATTCATTCTATTAATATAATCCACTATTTTTATTTTTCCATACACGTCCCCAACTAATCCTTTATCAACTATTTTTAGTTCTATTGTTTTATCATCATACCCTTCATAATTCTCTCCTAAAAACTTTGCTTTTAGTATCCCCCCTTCAATCCACACCATTATTACTGAATTATCTAACTCAATGTTATTTGTTTTTGCACTATTTATTCTTATTTCAGTCATTGGATTAATTATGTCAATATAACCTGTTGTTTGGAAAGCATCAAATAATTGATTTAATCCGTCCTCACACAATCCTGTAACGGGATCACAAACTATGTTTAACTCTTGACAATAATTAACATTAATTGTAGTTGGATCAACCCCTTGGAGGATTGGTTGTTCGCATAATGCAACATAATTATTTATATTTCCTTTATCTAAATCAACTAAATTATTTGAATTAAATCCTTCGTTTGTCTTGTTAACTACTTTGCATGTATTTGCTTCTTGATTGCACTCATTAGTCCAAAATCCTTTTACTTCTACACCATCTATCCAATTAAACTTGTTAAGGTCATTATTCCAATTATTAATTAAAGAATTAATTGAAGAAAAGCTAGTAACTATATTACCAGTTAATTCTACTCCTTTTATAACTGCATTTGCTGGATTTGTACAATAAGCACTTGCTCCCGAATAATTATCAACGTGTTTATTAAACCAATATAATTTGTCTCCACTAACCCAAACACTGTTAGTTAAAAGACGTTTGCACAAATCTGCTCTCACCATCAATTCTGGATTAATTGTAGGATTAGTAAAGTTCCTTAGCAAGAAAACATTTTCTTCTCTTGGATATATTCTAAACTCACCTGTTTGAATAATATTAGTAGCTTGTTCCCCTGTTGGAACAGGAACAAAGATATAGTCATTGTAATCCAAAAATAATTTTAGATTAATAAATAAATTCTTAGGGTCAGGACTCGCAAGAATATTTAATGAAACTGACTTTACTTTTCCTTGAGGGAAATTAATGTATAAGATACCATTTCTTAAAGTTGAACGTTCTCCACCAGGACCAAATTCATATCCTCCGCACTCACAATAACCTTCACCTTCACTTAAACAACTAATGACCCCATTTGAATCAAACTCAAAATTATTTGTCAAAAGTTGACTAAATGACGCACCATCATAATATTCTATTGTGATTTCACCATCTATTTTTGCACCCATTATTTCATTGACACTATCATCAATCCATTTGAACATCATTTTTTTAGATACTGCATTGTATCTTTCTCCAACCATTATCTTAAAATTTTTATATTCTCTTAGTCCTCCATTAATGGCACCAATTTGGCTTGAATCAATTTTACTAACATCAAATACTTCAGTTATCATTACTTGATTTCTTGGAATCGCTTCTTCTCTTAAACCATATGATCCTCCATGAACAACTAATTCGTAATTCAAGTCGATGTAATCATACTTTGGTTTTTCATCATTTAAATCAACTCCTAACAAATCAAGAGTTGTTTTTGGAATATAATAATCATTAAAGGAATTATATTGGCATTGGTTTGTTATAAAAAAAGAGGTGGAAGTTGGTTCTTTTAATAAATCAAAAACATCTTTACTTATTGAGAAACAATCTGCGTCGTTAAATACATGAATTCTTAATAATTTTATTTGTGAATAATTTTTTCTCGAAGACTCTAGCTTTGCTTTTATTGATACTGGAAACACTCCTAAAATATCACTATTTCTTATTTTCCAGTCATAACTTTTATTCTTTCCAATTACTGTTATTGTTCTTATTTCTTGAGGGTAAAGAGTTCCAGAATCATCTCCTTCTAAAATTAATCCACTTTCTGTAATAAATTGTATTTTTTCTTCACAATTATTAGTTATTGTAATATTGGTTTTGCCCTCAAATTGTAAATAAGCATCAGTGTTATTAGCCGAGTCAACTACTCCTATAGTGGCGCAAGATAATTCAGGGTCAGTGCTCCCATGAATTCCTGCTTTAAGTGTTTCATTTAATTCTTCATAAATTGGATCTTTTGCAGTTCCATCAATTTTTAGACAATCTTCTTCATAACCATATTCTCCAGGAATAATCATTTCAAATGAAGATTTATTATCTTGATTTATGCTAGCCTCGTCTTCTTGAAGAATTTCTTCACTTGTACAGTTATCCAAAACTTTCCAATTTACTTGACTTAACTCAACTGGATTTTCATCTGAATTAACTACTCTGCCATGGAATTTTTGATTAGGTAGTCCTGAATAAAAAGTTCCTTCTGCTAGAATTAATTTTTTTCCATTAACTGAAGTGTTTATGAATAATTTAAAATTTCCTTTAGTTGTTTGTGCTATTGCCACAATCCATGAACTGCTCTTTGCTTGACTAGAGAATAAATTGACTTTTAGTTCATCTGATTTACTAAGCCTAGCTAAGCTTAAATCACTTGCAATTTTTTTGATTTGAGAACCATTTATTGAATCAAACTTCACAAAACCACTTGAATTATTATTAAATTCATTCATTGATCCAGAGTAAGCATAAAGCATTAAATTAAAATCAATTTCTTCTTCAAAATTATTAAATAATTGTATTGTTAAAGGATTAGCTTCTTCGTTAGTTAGTTCTAGAATTTCTTGGGGTTTAGAGAATACTTTGGATTCTGATTCAAAAGAATATTTTTCAGAGTGGATGTTTTTTTCATTCAAAGTAGTAGTAAAATAAATTCCTGAACAATCAGGATTATTTTGTGAAACTTTGCATATTGAAGTACCAACTTCGTATTGTTTATTTCCTTTTGCTTCAGAAACAAAATTATAATCATTTTGCTTTGCACTATAATTAAAATCAATTACATCCTTGTCTTTAGTACCTTGAGTAAAATTCATTTTTGTTATTATATTATACACTCCTTTCTCTACTTGTCCTTTCCAAATAACTCCTAGTTGTTTACCTAAATCATTGCTATTATTCACTTCACATTCTTCAGATTGAATATAGTAGTTATCATCATTATAAGGTTGTTTTTCTTGTGGTTGACAAGAGTACAATTTTGCTTGTTGGAAAAATGCTTCTGTAACACTTGCGTTAATTAAATTCATTTTTTCGTTTACCCTTAGAGCACCTAATAAGTTACCATCTTTAAGTGTTTTTCCAACTATTATATCAACGCTTGAATAGTACCCTTTTGAATCATCTTCTAGTTTATTATTCAAATCAAGAAAATTCGCTTCATTTTCTACTAGAGGATCTTCAAATAAGCCTTTGAAAACGACTTGCACTTCATTACTATCAGTGTACATTGGAATATTCACTGCATTTTTTCCATTTATTCTTAATACAATTTCTTTTACTATTGGAATGTATCCTTCTAAACTAACGCTTAAAATATACGCTCTGCCTTTATCCAACATGTTACTCTTAAAAACCTCGTTCGTTGAATCAAAAGATAGTGTTTGGGTTAAAGGATTCGTTTGCATTGTGGGAGTTATTGTTACAATCGCGTTTTGTTTATTATTAACATCTTCATTAACTCCAGCATAACCATTAATTAAATTCACTTCAAAGTAAGAAACGGCTGTCCCAATATTAATATCAAATACAGTAGTTTTTCCTGCTTCTATTTTTTTTAGGAGAGAATTTCCTTCTATTGAGTCATAAATTGCTTTAGCATAATAATCCTCTTCACTTGTTTTTGAAATATCCTCAAACAAGGCTTCTCCATTAGCATCAACATTTTTTCCTAATTGAATCAAGTTTATTCCATTTATCCCCAATTCTCTTGAATTAAAATATAAATAAGTTTTTGCGGGATGAAGCGCTCTTAAATCAGTACTAGCTTTTACTACTACAAGTGCTTTTCCTGCGTTCCCTGTATCTGGATCATAATTAGTTTTAGCCATTTCAATTGTTTGGTATTCAGTTAAATCTGTTTTGAATAAAGTTGGAGCAAATACTTTACTAACATAATTTTCTTTAGATAAAGCTACAATTATTTTTCCTTCATCAAGAGTACTTAATCCAGTCACTATTACTAAACCATTAGAATCAGTTTTGCAAGAGTTTTCACAAAACCCAATAACCCCTAAAGCCGTTTTTTCCCCATTTTCATCAATTATTAATTGTTGAGGATAAATTAAAACATCTTTTAGAGGAGTTTTTCCATTATAATCCACTACTTTTATTCTCAAAGACCTTACTAGAGCCGGATCCATTTTCTTTAAATAAACATTTTTTTCAGTGAATTGACTTAACCTAGCTACTATTAATTGGTTAGCATCTGAATTTAGTGAATAATAGTTCCCGTCAGGACTTACTCCAGTGATTAAATAGGTTCCAGGAGTAACTTCTTTTTGGAGTACTCCTGAATAATCAGTTGTTCCTTCAATCATACTATTTCCTGATAAATCAAGTAATCTTACTCTTATTCCCACTAGAGGTTTTAATGGATTTGAATTCTCTTCATAGAAATTTATTTTTATAGTCCCTTGGTTTGGAGGCGTAAGTCTTGTTAATTTAATTGAAGTCAAACTTTGGCTAGGATCTAATTCAATATTTGCAGTGTCTATTCTTTGGTAATTTGGAGAATAAGCTCCTTTAACAACAAAGTCACAACCAGGTTCAATTACCTTAAATTTTCCATCAAGTGAACCATCATGCCCATCAGAACTTGTTTTAACTGATATTCCTTTATTAGAGCAACTATACTTTACAAACGCAGTTCCTTTCAAATCAACTATCCTTTCCTCGGTCGAATTATCAATTAACTCTACTTCGGCTCCTGAAGTGAAACTACCTCTAGGATTAGCAGGGTCATTAGGATCATCTCCACTACCATTCTTTTTAGATAATTTTATCACTGCTTCTTTAGAATCTAGTGCATAATCTTTTTCGATTATTTTTTCATAACCATCTTTTTCAGCAGAAATAATAGCCAAATATTTTTGATTTGAACCAAAGAATAGGGATAAAATAACTTCAAAAAAATTTGGCCCTAGTGAATTAACTGTTATTATTGCTTCCCCGTTTTTTCCAGTCACTTTACTAAATTCAATTTTATCAATAGCTCCTGAAATAACTACTCCTTCTAGATTAACTTTTGAAGAAGAATCAATTGCAGTTAGAGTGAATTCATTAATCACTCCAAATCTAATCAAATAAGCTAATAGTATTATAACAAATAAAGAGACTAGCAAGAATAATAAGAAACTAGGAATTACTTTATCTATTGGGTCAACTATTTTGTATACTGGTATTTGTTTTTTATCAAGCGCGTCAAGTAAATCATACCACTTGTCTTCCATGGCGTAGTAGAAACCTTTAAGCGAGTCAATTATGCCCATTAAACCACAAAAAAATAATAATATTAAGTTTTATTTGTTAATAAATCTTTTGTAGATTGATAAATAATTAAAAAAAACCAAATTTAATGCATTACTTGTTAATAAAAACACGTTTAATTAAATAATTATCAATAAAATTAGTCAATATTTAAGGCAATTAATTTTTAATCTTCTTTCTTTATTTTTAACTGTTTTGTTAGTTCTTGAGCAACTTTTTTACCTAAAATTAATTCTACTTTTTCAATATTATTTTTTATTTGATTGGGTGTTTTTATACTTGCATTAAATAATTTTCTTGCTCTGATTCTCCCCACTCCTTTTAATTCAACTAAGAGTAGTAATTCTTCTTTCACCCCATATTTTATTCTTCTAGATAGTTTTTCAACCGGAATCAAGTGTCTTTCTTCTCCAATAACTTTGCTTAATTCTATAGTAGAGTATGCTAACCATTCAACTATTTTGTTCTTTCCAAACAATGTCCCGGGTGCGAGTGAAAATTCATTAAATAGTTCTTCCTCTTTTTTTTCTTTAATCCACTCAAGTAACATCATTGTAGAAAAAATTTTTTCGTTAGAGTTGTGGTCAAACAAAACTTTTTCTTGCAAAAAAGGTATTTCTTCAAGTCTTTGAGCTAATTCTTCCATTATTAACGGACTTAATTGTCTTGGAGCATTTAATGGTGGAGAGAATTCTGTACAATTCACCCAAGCGTATAAATAAGAGAATGAAGTAAAAGTCTTTTTTGTTTTTAAGGCACTAATTAATTCATGAGCACTGAATGGATCTAAAAATAAGTCGGATACTCTTTTGCCTATTTTTGTTGAATAAAAATTTTCTCCAATCATTTCAACAAAACCATATTCTTTTAGTTCTTTAATAATCTCAACAACATTATGCAGTAATTCACTCATTTCTTGTAATTGAAAAGAGTATAATGTTTTTTCAAAAAATAGTTCAGTACTCTTGAGGTCTTTAATATATCCTGTAGAAATTAATGCTAGTATGTGTGTTCTTAGAATTGGTATTATACCTAGTTTTGATAATACTTGTTCAACATTCCCATTAACAAATTTTTCTAAATAAGTTTCTTTTTGACTAAGTGAATTTGCAAGAACTATACTCTTCCCCTCGCTTGAGAACTTTGGTCTCCCACTCCTACCCGCACATTGCTTATACTCTCTTACACTAATTAATTCCATCCCGTATTTTTCAAACCTGTAAAGCGAGGGAATTATCACAACATCCGCAGGAGTATTAATGCCAGCTGATAAAGTTGTTGTTGAGCAAAGCACTTTTGTTTTTCCTTTCTTAAAACTCTCTTCAACTTCTTCTCTTTGTTCGCTTACTAAACCAGCGTGGTGGAAAGCACTTCCTAATTTTAGGCATTCAGCAAGTGAAGTGCATTGAGTTGTGGGGGATTCTAGAGCATTAAGTATTTTTTTTGATGATTCATTTAATTGAATTTCTTCTTTTTCATCCAAAAATTTTTTTGTAATAGAAACAATTTTTTTTGCATACCCTTCAGCTTTTTTTCTTGAACTCAAAAAAACTAGTACTTGTTTTTTTTCACTCAAATTTTTTTCAATTATTTTTTCAATTTCTCCTTCTTCAATTGTTTTATCATTATACTCTGCAATGGATTCAAAATGAACCCCTTCTTTTAGTTTTGTAGGACGATAATTTGATTCTATCAACTCGGCATTTATCCAATTAGCAAGTTCTTTTGAATTAGGTATTGTTGCACTCAAACCCAATACTTTTATTTTTGGATTTAACATTCTTAATTGAGTAAGTGCTATTTCAAGAACTACCCCTCTATCCGAATCAAGTTCGTGCATTTCGTCAATTATTATGCACCCTACTGAATTAAGCCACTCGGATTTGTGTCTTAGTAGGGAAGCGAGTTTTTCATAAGTAGTCATTATTAAATCAAAACTTTTCAAATAAGAACTACTTGAATCAAGGTCTCCTGTAGAGAGAGCAAATCTTATTTTTTCACTACTCCCTTGTTTTGAATATTTTTTTTTAAAATCTTTATAGTGTTCACTTGCAAGTGCCCTTAAGGGACAAGTGTAAATAACTTTTTTTCCTTCATTTAGAATTGTTTCAATAGCAAATAATTCTGCAATAATTGTTTTTCCGCTTGCAGTGGGAGCAGAGACAACTAAACTTTTTTGAAATCCTTTTTCTATGCATTTTTTTTGCATTGGATTAAATTCATTAAAACCATTTGCTTGAAGAACTATTTTTGGTGAATCAAAAACCATGATTTATTTTGTTAGAAGAAGATTTAATTAAGGTTTGGTAAGTAAATTACCGGTTAATTCATTAAAGCTATTTTTTGTTTTAATTCTTCTTCATCTTCAGGATTAGTTACACCCATCCACTCTTCTGGAGTTTCTAATAACTTCAAGATTATTTTATTTTCTTTTATTAATTGGGATAATTCAACTGGCAAGTAACACTCTTTTTTTCTATCATCAACATTATTTTTTTTGAATTCAATTAACTTTTCTTCAAGCAAATTAAGTACTTGGGGAGTTAGTGCAAATATATTCATGCTACAAAGAGTTTCTTCAGTTAAATTTAGCTCTTTTAAATTTTCTCGTTCTATACCTATTATTTCTTTTAAGTCTTTAACATTATTTTTTTCATCAATAGAATAAATTGCTCTATTAACAGAACCCTTTTTTGGAATTACTTTGCCTAAACTAAACCCTAGAGTAGCGCAATTCTCTTCTTCACTTAAATAATCAAATAAAATTTTGAAGGATTTTTTTCCATAAATATCATCTCCATTACAAACAACAAATTTTTCATTAATAATTTTTTTTGCTGATACTATTGCATCACAAGTACCCCAAGGTTTGTCTCTTTGAATTGGATTAAATTCTTGTTTTGCATAAAAAATTGGAATTCCTTTATAATCAACTCCAAATTTTTCTTTGAACAATTTTTCAGTTTTTTCCCCAACTACAAAAATTATTTTGTTAAATCCAGCACTAATTGCTTGGTTTATTGAAACTTCAATTAGAGTTTCCCCATTTTTTCCAACTCTCGCAAATTGCTTTACTTTACCACCAAAGCGTGAAGAGAGTCCCGCAACCATGTAAACTATTGAAAAAACTTTTTTTGAATCAGAATCCATTTAATAATAATTAAGTTTAAGGACTTTATAATTTAATTGGTTTATTATTGAATTAAAAACTTTGTTCATATTCTTTTTGAATTTTTTTTTAATTATGAATTTTGTAATAACTGGACACAAAGGACTCATAGGAAGTTTTCTTCTAAAAAAGTTAATTGCACTCGGCCATAAACCAGTTCTTTTAGTTGATTTAAGAGAAGGGAAAAACATTTTGAATTTGGACGAAATGAAATTAAGCGAGCCCGCAGATGTTTTTATTCATTTAGCTTCTTTTTGTAAAATAAACAAAATAATCCAAGACCCAACTCTTGCTTTTGTTAATAATTCAAGAGGCATGGAAAGTGTAATGGAATTTTGTAGAAAAAATAAAATAAAAAAAATTGTTTTTACAAGTTCTTCGAGAATTTTAAGTAAAGAAAAAAATCCTTACACTGCAAGCAAAATTTATGGAGAAGAGTTGGTTAAGGGATACAGTGCTTGTTATGATATAGATTATATGATTGTCCGCCCTTCTACAGTTTACGGGCCATTTAATGATGAAACAAAAAGACTAATGGACGTTTTTATTTTAAATGCTTTAAACGGTGAAGATCTAAAGATTTTTGGAAAATGAAAGTAAAACTCTTGATTTCACATACGTTGATGATTTTGTTGACGGATTCATTTTGGCAATGAATGAGAAAAACAAAGAGTTTGATTTATCTGCAGGAAAGGGAGTTAAAGTTTCTTATGTTGCTGATTTGATAATTAAATTAAATGGTAGTGGAAAAAAAGGATTTTATGAATCAGAAATTGCACAACCCCAAGAAGTTGAACTTAATATCTCTAAAATAAAAAAAATAGGATACTCTCCCAAAATAAGCATTGAGGAGGGAGTAAAAAAAACTTTTAATTGGTATAAAGAAAATTTAAATGAATTAAACGCAAAACGAAAATAGCTAAAAATTGAGAAACTATTTTAGAGGGTTAATCGCTTTTATCCCAAGTTTTTTAAAATCTTTTACATTTTCAGTATAAATATAATCAATCTTATTTCTAATCATAACTGCAGCAATATTCGCATCCCAGAAAAGCCCAGGAACGTTTTTGCATAATTCAATTGCAACTTTTACGTCAATAAAATTATCTTGAAGCACAATAAATCGTGCAGAAAAAACATCAATAAATTCAACAATTTCTTTTTCATCCAAAAGTTTTCTGCTTAAACAAACATTTGCAAATTCCCTAATATTTTGGGTTGATAAAAAAATGTCATTTCTTAGAGATTCAAACCAATCAATTACTTTACTATGCTTTTCTGAATCTGTTTCATCAGCAAAATAAATTAATAAATTGCTATCGATTAAGAATCTGTTGCATTCGATCAGCATAAATCTCATTCCTATTAAAGTTCCATTTTGTTTTGCTCTTCTTCGCACAATTCTTTGCAAGCCACAAAAGCTTGTCATGAGCTTCATTCTGTTTGACTTGGGCATCAGCTAAATCAATTCCTTTTTCCACTATTGCTGAAAGAGCACCTTTTTTCCCTTCAAATTCTTTCATAGCTAATTCCCTTAACTTTTTGTTATGTTCTTTGCTAATTGATAATACAATTTGAACCAACCAAAACCACCTAACTACTAATAGACAACATTTTGTATATAATTATAGGCATAATTATATTATTCCTCTTTTAGCGAAACAAAGTGATAAGCTTCTTGCAGAGCAAGAATTGCTTTTGGTAAATCATTATCTCTTAAAGAGTTTGTTTTCTTCCAATCTTCTCCAACTTTATAATTTCTATCAATAGTAGTTGTAAAAAATTTTTTACCTTCTTTCGAAGAATTTTCCCAAACAGCTACCTCTATTCCGCCTAATTTCACATTCTTCACTGGTTTCATTTTTATCTCCTCCTAAAAATACTTTATTACTAATCTTCTTTCAAATTCTCATTCATATTAATTTTAAAAAAAAATAATTTTGGTGTTGAGAGTTTAAGTGAAAGGAGGTTAAAGCAATTTATTTTAATCCGCAGGGTGTTAGAGATTAACTAATTGCTTTAACCTTTTTCAAATAATTTAAATTTTTATATACGAAAAATTAACTTCCCTCATTCCTTTTGCTTCAACAAATCTTACTAACCTTGATCCTATCATATTAACCACATCCAGTCATTCAAGGAAAGCTCTACTTGGAAGAATTTCTTCTTCTTTTCGAGCTTACCAATCAAACTGAATAACTAGCTGATTTGGTTGCTTTTAAACGCTTTGGAAGTGTTTTTCCGGCGTAAAATATTTTTTAAAAAAAAACAGGATTTTTTAATCTAATAAAAGAAAATAAAGAAATTAATTCTTGAATAAAATAAATTTTTTTATAAAAGAAATTATTTTTTTTAGGAAGTTAAAAAAATTTATTCTTTTGCCCATTTTTGTAGTACTCTTAAAGCGGATTCTGTTTCTTCTAATTGTTTTATTTTTTCTTCAAGTTCTTTTATTTGCTTGTCAGAAGCACCTAATCTAAAATTTTGTTGATCGTCAGCAAATTTTGCTACTTTCCTATCTTTTTTGTAAACCATTGATGTTGTGACAGTTTCAGAGAGTTGTTTTCTGTACTCAATGTCATTCACAAACATTTTTACCATTGGTTTCCACTTTTTGTCCGAAACTAAATGTGCAGGTAATTTTACACTCTCTGCATCTTTTCTATAATCTGCATCAGTAATTGTTTTTGCCACGTGCTTCCAATAGAGTGGTTCAACGAATTTTTTCATTTGGTGAACTTGATGATACATTGATGCACTCAAGTGTTTCTTCTTCCACTCGCCTAACTTTTCAGAGTAAATCTTTTTCTTTTCTTTCGATTCTTTTAATTTTGATTCAAGAACCGCAAAATTAGGGTAAATTAATTTAGGCCAAGCTTCTTTTTCTAGAGGAATTACTTTTACTACTCCATGAATAAAAAAGTATCTCTCTAAAGCTATTCTCTTTTCATCATCAACTAATTTTGGAAAATCTTCTTTGAATTGCTTAATACTCGAAATAACTTTATGCATAACAAATCAATAAAACTCTTTTAAGGTTAAAAATGTATCTAAAATCAATCTTTTAAAAAAACAAAGTTTTTAGTTTATTGATTTTTTATTAGAATCTAATTTGTTTTTCTTATTAATATGTTTATTACTAATAATAAAATTATTATTACAAGAGTAAAAGAATTATCAGGAATTTTTTCATCCCTAACTTTTCTTGGAGTGAATAAAACTGTTTTTGAACAAATTGAACAATCTGGCGAATTTTCTTTAATTGATGCTCTAATTGAATAAAATACTCCTTCATTCAAATCAATGCTTGGGTTTATTTCAAAAGAATTAGGAGAATAACTACAATTAACTATTTTAGGAGAAAATTCAATGTTGTTTCCTTTTTCATCAACTAATATTAAATCAGCTTTAGTTTCCTTTGAACAAGAAACGCTTCCAACTATTTCTCCATTAATATTATTTACAGAAAAATTTAGTATTGCATTAACATCAAAAATATTGGCTTCGCTTCTTGTTGCTCTACAATTAGCATTAACGTCCCTTGCAGTGCATAACCATTTTACAAAATCTCCTTCGACATTACCTAAATTAAATCCACTATTTGGTAACGCACTACCTGCTTTGCATAATTCTCCCCAACCAGGGAACTCTTCGTTCAAATAATATATTCTATTCGCATCCCCGCAAATCCCTTCAGTTGCAAATTGAGGAACACAACTCCCATTTCTCATAACTAAACCTAAACTCGAGTCACAATAATACTCACACTTTTTAGAAGTATCACTCTCTGAAAGAATTGGAGTAATATTATCCAAGATTGTTAAATCATTATCATCCCCTGGATAAATTAACCAACCCTCTGCTAAATTAGACTCATAACAACCACTATAATAACCATAAATGAGTAAACACTTATTCTCATCCACCCCACTCCCTTTCTCAAAACCAGGTCGACAATAATACTCACACTTCCCAGGAGTGTTACTAGACACAGACTCAATTAACACTTTATTAACATTCTCAATCAAATCCAAATCATCCCCTTCAACAATCAACGCATTAGAATCAATTGAACCTATACAGTTGTATGAAGGAATTATTTCACTACCACAAAACCCACCTTGACAATTATTACTACAACAATCAGAATTCAAATCACAAACCCCACCTTGAACAACACACTCAAAAATTTCACTACCACAAAACCCACCTTGACAATTATTACTACAACAATCAGAATTCAAATCACAAACACCTCCTTGAACAACACACTCAAAAGTACAATCTTGTGGACAATTCAAATAATTCTCATCAACATCACAAACACCATCACCACATTGGTTTAATGGAATTGAACAATCAGTGTCGTTAAGGTAATTACAAGGATCTTCACAAATATAATCTCCATTAACACAACCAGACTGATAATCCCAACTTTCATAAATGTCTGCACAAAATGGCAACACCCCACCTATAAAAATTAATGTTTCTGATGGATTACAATAAGACTCACATTTTGCAGCGGTGTTGATATCCACCGTTGTTGAAGTAATAATACTCCCTTTTGGATGAGATTGGTAAGGGTTCTCACTAGTTGAAGTAGGGCTTTTTGTCCCAAAATAAACTCCAGCACATTGAGCTTGGCAAAAGCTTGCGTTTGAAGACGAATAAAAACTATCACACATTACTGGCCCAGTATTATCACAACATGAAAATCCTGCAGGTGAACCTTGGTTATCAATAGGAGTAGATATTACCCAATTAACATCTATTTTTTTTGTAAGCCAACCTCCATACCCAACTAAACAATAATTATTATAACCCAAATTTACACAGTCAATAGAATCTACATCAGGACATATTATTTCTAAATAATTACAATACCAAGCCCATGCATTTAATACTCTTGAATCTTCACATTTTTGATAATCTTTATTTGTCGAAATTACTAACCCATTAATATTTTGTACATTTGTTATTGAAAAACAATTACCCAAATTACCTGTTCCTGAAATAGTATTTTTACCAAAAATATTACCATGATTAAAAACATTTTCTAAATGAATTAATCCTACACCATACCCAACAATCCCTGAAATCTTGTAACCATTATCATCATTACCTATATTTCCATAATTATTTGAATCTGTTATTTTCGTTGAGCCTGATGCGTCACCAATTATTCCCCCAACATTACTTAAGACTCCATCAGAAGTACTTTGTGTTTCTAATGGCAAAATGTCTGCTAAATTAATTGCACCGTTTATTATTGAATTTTGTGCTTGTCCAACAATTCCCCCTATATTAAATTTCATTTTCCCAAATGAAACTCCTTCTCCAACACGGATATTACTCAAAGTGCTAGCTACAATAAATCCTACAACCCCCCCAATTTCATTAGGGTTATGGTAATAATTTGATTGAATAAATACGTCGTTAATATAAATATTATTCATCTTTACTCTATCCGCTGAACCTAACACTCCCCCAATTTCATCCTGAATAGTTACATTAATGTCTCCGTTTGAAACAATAATTTGATCAAAAAAAGAATTAGAAATTATCCCAACTAAACCTCCAGCCGCTCTTGCATCATAATATCCCCCCTTTATTGAGAATCCACTTAGCTCAACATTTTGAATCAAAGTGTGATCAGTTATTTTTGCAAGAGTTCCTGCCGAATCAGGAGTAGTAATTATTAAGTTTTCTAACTTCAAATTTTTTATTACTGCGTTTGTAACTTTATCAAATATTCCACCCTGATCACTTCTTAAGTTTCTTATAACAAAACCACCTCCATCAAGAGTTGATGTTGGTTTGCTTTCATCCCCAAAATCGAAAGAAGCAAATAATTCTCCCTCACAATCAATATCATTCATTAAATAAAATTGACCCCCGCCTAAATCAACAGTTGAGTTTGAATTAATGCAACCAATTCTTTGCAAATCTTTACAAGTTTGAATTCCTGATCTAATATCTGCAAGATTGACCCCTTCACAAGAATAATCATAAGCAGATAAATCCGGTTCGTCACAAGGTTCGCTATTCATGGGGTGGCAAGTATAATAAACTAAACCTTCACTAAAAACAAAGCTTGTAAAAAACAAAAGAAAAATTAAAGTAAAAAAATTAAGTCTAAAAATATTTTTCATTATTTTCACAAACTAAAGAGTTTTTTTAAGTATAAAATACTTTCCAAAAGAGAAGCCTAATTTAAAATTATAGAATTAGAATTTTCCAAATATTTTTTCAAATATTCCTTTTCTTTTTTTTGCACTTTGGGTTTCTTTTTCTAGTTCTTCTAAGAGTTCGCGCTGCTTCTTTGACAAATTCTTTGGAGTATCAACTATTACTTTAACATATTCGTCTCCAAAA
>Ga0265294_10001059_pt1 | contig 37359 bp, 33 predicted proteins | sample MunlanPumphouse3_FD_192504 | JGI IMG/M metagenome (GOLD analysis project Ga0265294, IMG submission 192504) | Groundwater microbial communities from a municipal landfill in Southern Ontario, Canada - Pumphouse #3 | ecosystem: Environmental > Aquatic > Deep subsurface > Groundwater | place... | reverse complement strand
TTTCAGGAACTGCTAATTTGTTTTTTCGATAATACTTTTTAGAAAAGATTGGGGAGACAAGATTTTCACTAATAATGATATCTTGTTTGCCATTTAATCCTTCTAATTCAGGAGCGAGAATTTTATTATTTCCAAAGTGGAAATATGTTAAACCTTTATTCACTTTCACTTCACCACTCACGAGATTGGGATAAACGATTTCGTGAGAGATAAGACGATTACAATGTTCGTCAGAAATATAAAGTTTCTCTTCGTTAACATAAATTATCATTTCATCGTTCACTTCGACTGGATCTTTCTTTGGCAAAGAGAAAACAATGTATTTATCATATCCTTTCATCTTGGTGAAAACAGTGTTGGAATCAGTTTTCTTCTCAACGAAAGCAACTTTGACTTTAAAGGCGATATCATTTTCTTTTTCTTGGAAATGAACACTCTTGGGAGAGAAAGCTAAGAAGAGCTTTTTATCTTCTAAAGTATCCCAAAGGATGCGGCTTTTAAAATTATCGCTTGTTTTTATTACTTTTTTAGCAAAAATAATCTGTTTATCTTTTATTTCAATATCTAAACGATTTTCTCTTGGGACACCCAATAAAGCTTGCGAAGATTCAATATCAAAGAGATGCGCTTGGCTCATATCAAAGCTGAGGAATATTTCATTTCCGCTTTCATATAAAAGACTATTGTTGCCTTTAATTACCACATCCTGCTTATTATCTTTAATACGGCAATATAAGATTGTTTCGTTTCCGAGCTTCTCCACAACATTGATCGTGGCTTTAAGCCCTTTTTCACTGACTGTAATATGTTCAGGACGAACACCAAAGAGGACTTCTTTGCCCTCATATTGCTCTTTAGAGAGCTGGAAGGACTTAATGTCAGGGAATATTACTTCTTCTTCACTATCGTCAAAGAGACGGGCAATCATCTGACCATTCCTAAAAAGGAGAGTGGACTTAATAATGTTCATTTGAGGGGAACCAAGGAAAGTTGCCACAAAAAGATTGGTAGGGTTTTCATATAAATTAATGGGAGAATCAACTTGTTGGATGAAACCTTTGTTCATAACCACAATTCGGTCGCCCATTGTCATTGCTTCCGTTTGATCATGCGTAACATAAATGAAAGTGGTAGCTAATCTCTTGTGGAGCTTATTAATCTCAGTTCTCATTTGGACACGAAGTTTCGCATCTAGATTACTTAACGGCTCATCAAGAAGAAATACTTTAGGCTCTCGAACAATTGCTCTTCCAAGCGCCACTCTTTGACGTTGGCCACCAGAAAGAGCTTTTGGTTTTCTAGATAATAATTCTTCAATCTCTAATATCTCCGCAGCTTCTTGCACCCGTGTGGTAATTTCATTCACTGGTAATTTTCTAAGTTTTAATCCAAAAGCCATGTTTTGAGCGACTGTCATGTGTGGATATAAAGCATAGTTTTGAAACACCATTGCGATATCGCGGTCTTTGCTATCGACATCGTTAACTAATGTATCATCAATGAATAATTGACCAGCGGTGATATTCTCTAGTCCTGCGATCATTCTTAAGGTTGTGGATTTTCCACAGCCAGAAGGCCCGACAAAGACAATAAATTCTTTATCTTCAATTTCAAGTTCGAAGTCGTTAACCGCGCGAACTCCTCCCTCATACACTTTGTAAATGTGTTTTAAAGTAACTCTAGACATAACTAGTCCTCCTTATTTTTAGGAACATAAAGTCCCTTTTTGAGATGTTCTGGATAATGATATTGATTAATCATCTTATCGAAAATAACTAAGGCTCTTAATTCCCATAGATAGATAAACGGGAAAGAGAAGAAAATCGCGACCCCAAAAGCAATATAGGCTGTAACATCGGAAATAATAAATAAGCCAATAAAAAGCCCAGGACCAATTAAAAAGAAAACGAAATTCATTGGAAAATGAGCAATGGTCATCAAAAAAGCATTCTTATATTCCGCGACGGCCTTATTAGAGTAAACAAAAGATTGCGTAAGGGTAAAAATTGAGGCCATTGTAAAGACGATGAATTGAAGAATATCGACTCCCATTAAAATACCAACCCAAACTGGATGAATGTTGTAAAAGAGAAGGAGATAGAGGCAGCCGACAATCGCTATAAATGCCGATACCCCTACAATCAAGCCTTGAATTAAAGCTTTCTTCCAGATTTCTTTAATGCCGTAAAAGAAACTCGGGGTGGCAATTTGTATTTCCGAATAGCCTAATTTCTTCGCAATGTTTAAAGCTCCTGCCAAACCGAGATAGAAAATCATAATACAAGGGACAGCGATTAAGGCGCCATAGAAGACTAAAGAAAAGATTTGATTATCATCGGCGTGTGAACTGTAAGCTCCTCCGACAAGGAGAGAAAAGACTAAATAATCGCAAAACAAAGGCAGAACGAAGATTGCGAGTAGCAAAGATACAGAGAAAAAGAGTCTCCATTCATTTTTTAATGAATCAAAAAACTGTTTTTTTCTATTTCTTGGTAAAGAAGAAGGATCAAAATCTTTCATGGGTATTTTTTCTTTAGCCATTGTTTACTCCTATTAAATAACGCATCGCTTGGAGCGATAAATCGTAAACACTATTAGGGTGTGTCCCGTAACTTTTAATCGTTAGAGAGGTGGCATTAATCGTGAGATAATAGTTTTCGTTTGCAAAAGGAATGTAATCTTCGAGCCATGAACTACTACTTGGTGATTTAATCTCAATTCCATATTGTTTGTCATCTTGCTCAAAATAAGAATAAGTATTGCCTTCCAGCTCATTTTCAATGAAAAGATCAAAAATAGGGAGCATGATTTCAGTTAAATTTAATTGCTCCATAATTGAAGCCGGAAGAATAAAAAGGTCGCTAGAATTATAACCAATGACTCTGAGTTTCTGATAAAACGCCAAATCTTCAGGGTTTGAAGCGACAATTCCCGCTTCTTTCATTCCCGTTTCATTAAAGACTGTTTCGATATTATTAGCTAGTCCGTTTGAGTCAACGTCGCTAGAAGCCACAAAGACCTCGATTTTTTCATAGCTTTTTGGTAAGTGTATCAAGTTCATCGTATAAGTAATTAAGGCTGAACCAACAATAGGAACTACCAAGAAAAGAGGCCAAAAATAGGGAAGTCCATTCTTAATAAATTTCTTAGAAGATAAGGTCATAAAATTTCCTCATAAGAAAGGATGAGATTGTTCGAAGAACGAACATTATAACGCCTTCCGATTTCCATCTTTGATTCGCTAGGAAGAAGAATATAAAGTGTTCTTTGACTTTCCTTTTCTTCATTAGAAGAAGAGAATGTCATCTGCAAAGAAACTAAGCCTTGATATGAATGGAGTTCACCATCATCTATTTTAGTTAAAGTGAGTTCCTCATCAAATATAGAGGAGGAATACATATTCCGAAATAGTTTAGCTTTCACCATAATCTCTTTAAAAGGTCCAATTAAAAATAGAAGTGCTCCTATTGAATAAGCAATAAATAAGACCACAAGAATAATCAAAAGCCAGATGAACTGAGGAGGCGAAAAAATGATTCCTAAAGCGATGATGATTACCACTAAAAAAGAAATGAGAGAGAAAAAGATTACCGAGTGGAATTTCTTCCTCTGATAGTTTTCCATTTCCTTTTTTAAATCAATGAGAATCATGTACTTATCCTAAGTAAGTCTTAATGGCGTTAAAGATTTCTTTACCCCAAAGAATATATCCATATGCGGATAAATGAAGACTATCAAGTCTAAAATAAGCCGCATTTGCCACTCCATTTGCTTTCAAAAGAACTTTTCCAGCATCAATAATAGTGACATAAGATAATTCCTCAACTAAAGCTTTGACTCCTTCATTAACAGTGTCAATGTCCTCACTATAAGGGAGAAAATATCCTGGAAGACGATTAAACAAAACATAGAATATTTTCGTATCTGGTAATCGCTCATGTGTTTCTGTGAATAAGGTTCTCACATTATTAATAATCGTTTCAGGATTGTTATGAGAATTGATGAGATCATTAATTCCTACATAATAGACCACAATCTTGGGCATGTAAGGATAGACTAGTCTCTCATTGAGGTGATCAGTCCAGTCGCTTACTGTTGTTCCTCCAATACCATGGTTATAGCAAACGATTGGATTCATGGCATTAGCGTAATCGGTCCAAAACTCCATAGAGGAAGAACCCGCCATCATTACATGATAGTTTTCCGCTTCAGCATCTTGTGTCTCGTAAGCCGTGGCTTTTTGTTCATAGGTGGCATTGGTGAGTCTATGAGCACTTACAATCTCTTGAGCGGCGATAATTGTGGTTTCTTCAACACCATCTTTTTCAGCAATAATGGTAATGTTCATATTTTCAACAGAAGCAATAGCGCTTTTGAGTGTTACACCACTTTGATGGGAATAGTTGATAGCGAAGCGAACATCATCAATGTGATTTTGAAGTCTTAGAAGACTACCATATGGTAGATAAGCAATTCCGTCTTTAACTTCACAATTAAGGATGCCATTGACATTGATAAAAGAAGTCAAGTTGTCATCCACATGATCAGGAATAATATATTCTGGTTCTTGATAAGTGCTCTCTCCCGTTTTTTCCCATGAAGCATAGAGAAATAAGCTACTTTCGACGATTTCATTGGCAAAATCAAAAGCGTTAAGACAAGCACTTTCTTTATACCAGCCACCAAAGGAATAATCTTCTCTTGATGGATTAACTTCTGGAGGAGTTATTTCTCCACTTTCTTCAACTTCGATTTGTTGATAAATGAGATTGTTAGCAATCGCATCAAAATTATCATAAGAATAGGTTTCATTACTTAAATTTGTCATGAAATTAACGACAGTTTTCATTTCCCACTCCTTTATATTGCCTCCCGCGATATTGAGTTCACTAGATCCGCAAGAAGAAAGAAGAAAAGGTAAAACGCAAATGGGAATCAATTTTCTTAAGCGCATTTGTTTTCCTCCTTTTTAAGCTCGTCTATTAAATCGGAGAGCTTAACAGTTGCTAAACCAATAAAACGATCAGCACACCCATAGTAAATATAGACAATTCCGTCTTTAATAACATTTGCAGTAGGGAAAACACAGCCATTATAGAAACCTTTAGTTTCGTAATCAAATTCTGGTTCCATGAATGACTTTTTAGTCCTTGCGAGAATCTTCATTGGGTTGTTCTTATCGAGCAAGAAAGCTCCTACACGATAGATTTCATCTTTCTTTGAAACTCCATGATAAATCATTATCCAACCTTCGCTAGTTTCAAAAGGAGGGCAAGAAGCACCAACTTTTAATGATTCCCAATCTTCCTTGCCTTCATAGAAAAGTTCAAGAGGTTCATTCCAAGAAAGAAGATCATCAGAACTAGTTAACCAAATTGAAGGAGTAGCGCAGGGATATTCTTTTCCGAACCGAGCGCTCGGTCTTGAAGTACGATAGAACTTACCATTAATGGCGCGTGGAAAGATAACCACATCGCGGTCATCATCTTTAGGGTCAGTAATACGACCTAATTTCTTCCAATTTTTTAAGTCTTTGGAAATCGCAAGATGTGTTTCAGTATTGTTATAATTAAGCACCATAGGTCCGGCTTTAGGTTGAAAACCATAATACTTTTTATCTTTTTTCCAATATTGGCCAGGAGCAAAGACTCTTGAGGCATAGGTGAGATAGAAATAATCTTCAATTTTAACAATGCGAGGATCTTCCACTCCACCGCCATCAGCACCATTTTTATCTGGTTCAATAATTGGACTATCACTTTGTCTCTCAAAATGAACTCCATCTTTGGATACGGCATAACCAAGATACATATAATGGGTCTCATCATTTCCCGCTGCGCGATAAAACATATGGAAGAGTTTATCTTCTTCGTTATAAATTACCGCTGGATTAAGAACCGCTAACGACTCCCAATCATTCTTTAAAAAAGGAGAAAGGATAGGGTTTTGCGCGTTTTTTTCGATTTTCATATTAAATAGCCTCCAAAGGGGAAATTAGTAAGTGCGAACGATTAAAGCCATTACTCAACCGAATATTATCAACATAAATGGCGGAGGAATCGCCTGTTGAATTAACAATTCCAAATGTTACTTTATTTAAATAAACGACATTTCTTCCAGTCACCGTTGAACCATTGGGAGCGGTGTAATCAACAAAATTTTCAAAACCAATTTCATAGCGATTCCAAGAATCCGTGACTTTTGAAAGGTTCTTTCTTACTTGATAAGAACTACTGCCAATCATTAGATAGAGATTAATAAAGACGGTGGCTTGACCATCACCTTTAATATCAACAGTTAATCCCTTTGCTAAGAACGAATCAGCGATATTCATATCCATGGTAATTGGAAGGAGATAGCTCACACTATTAGAACCTTGATAATTCATTTTTAATGAATGAGCACCACCAACACTTGAAACATCATTACCAAGTTCAATGTTATTAGTTGCTAACGAATTGCCATAACCCCAAATACCAAGAACATCATCGTTTGTTTCATATTTCTCAGCATCATCAAATGTCGCATGAGCAGGGTTATCAATATCAACGGTGATAGCTTTCTCTTTGGCCACTATTTGAGGATCAGAATAACTGACATTGACCATTTTATAATTATCCATATAGACCGGATTATTCATGGTATAGACCGGAACGAGCGAACCGGACTTATTGTAATAGATATAGCTGAGCATGAATCCTACATGAGTAATGTTGCCGTTTTGAATCGGGTTTCCATAATTCGTTTCAGCAGTTGGAGTAAATGCATCATAAGGAATAGTGTATTCTGTCCAAGTTTTAGATAGTTCCTCGATGTCATAGACATATATCTCACCAGTCACTAAACGAATGGCAACTTGGCAATTAGCTCCTACTGATTTGAGATAAGTCAAAGAGGCATTATCGCTTAAGACCGAACCATCTTTTAGCCACACAGAGATGGCATTTGCATCTTCTTTTTCCACACTAATGGGGAGATAGTAAGTGGCGGGTGTCATATCAGACTTATAATTAAGAACTCCACATTGAGTGTTACCAGTGCCAAGTTTCTTTAACTTATCTAGACCGACAAATTCATCCTTATTTTCAACCGACATTTGCCATTGATAGAACGGCATAGCAGGTGTGGTATAGTTTTCAAAATCTTCAATTATTCCATCAGCATTAATGGTTCGAGTGGAAGTATCAATACTTTCTTCTTCATCTTTGTAGATGATAGAGAAATTAGAGTACGTGATAGTTCCTGTTCCATACATCGAAGTGACCCCAAACTGCAAAGCTGAGATATAAGACATCTCTCTTTTGCCATTACCATTTAAGGAATTGGCCACAAAAGCTTTGAAAGGAATATAGATAGTTGTGAACTGAGAGCTAGAAATGGATGATAAAGGTTGAGCGTAGTACCAGAGGTCACTATCTTCTTCCTTAATACGAATATTGAAGTTTCCTGATGAAGAACCACTGTATTTAACATCAAACTTAATAGTGTCTCCTTCACTAAAGAATTTATCTGTTGGAATTCGAGTGAAGGCATAGCCTTTCTTATTCATTCCCAGAGTGTTGAGTTCGTTAGGGAAAGCATCATAATGGAGGGTATAGGATTTACCATCGCTAGCGATGTCATAACCAAAGTTATAACCATTCTCAAATGACCATTTTTCGGTTGGATAATCATTGAAATTAAGGTCATCAATATAATAAGAAGCGAAGTTGCTCTTCTTAACCGCTTTGATTTCACTGACTAAGCAGGCTCCATCGCCCCAAGAGCGATCAAAGACAATTTCCATATATTTGATATGATAATGGTTGAAATTCTCGCTACCATAGGTCACCCCTGCAGTATCGTGGGTGAATTCATCAAATGGTAATAACACAATTTGTTTACAGTTATTGGCTAGCTGAATCTTGTGTCTCCAGAAGCCACCATTGTTATCAATGAGTCTCAATGAAGCTGTTGCATCATCGCCCGAATAAAAGAAGCGTAAAAACATTGCGTCAGTTCCATAAGTATCGAGTTCAACGGTTTTTGTTACAACAACCCAACCAATATTGTTTTCTTTAACGAAATTGATAACCAAGGAATCTTTGTTGTTATTAAAGAAGTTGGTCTTATCAATATCCAAGTCGCATTGTGTGCCTTGAGAATGAATTGACCAGTCTGATTCTCTTCCTAAAGAGAAATCTACTGATTCATAATCAATACTAGAAAGATGAAAGGTAAAAATTTCGTCACACTCTTGTGTCTTTCCTCCAGAACGAGCTTTCACTCTCCAGTAGTAATCCATATCTCTTTGTGTGAGAGAAGCTTTAATAGTGAAATAAGGAGAGGTGATATAGTCTTGTTTATAGTAAACAACACTTGGATCGTTATTAATAAAAGTTAAAGTTGAAGCAATCTCAAGAGTATAGTACTCGGCATTTTCCGAACTTTCCCACGTAAAGGTAGGAACCGACTCAATCAGTTCATCGTAATAAGGGGATAATAGAGAAAATGACCCAAGAGCTCCACTGTTAGTGGTTGGCTCAAAAGTATTAGATTCAACAACGGGATTACTTCCGCCGCATGATGTGAGTATTAAGGCAAGAAGAGGAAGTAAAAGAGTAGTAAACTTTTTCATATCACAATTCCTCACTCGAAACTATTACCATGCTATTGGCAGGTATTTTGATTTCTGTCTTTTTATTTAAAGATCCATCAATCACGTAATTTGGTTTAACAAATCCTTGATCATTGAGTCTGATTTGTCCTTCGCCAAATTTATAAATATATAGTTTTCCTGAACCATTAATTTCTTGTTCAAGATAATATGATTTCGTTATGTCTTCGCTTCCACGATTAATCGCGACAAAGCCACCCGAATTATTAGCTTCATTAATCACTCCTATCGAGCGGAAAAAGGTTTTTACTTCTTCATCTTGAATGTCTGAAGCATAGACTTTGGATTGAGGTGATAATAGATTAGTTAATAAGCAAGAAGAATGGAACCATGGTCTCACTTCTTGATCATAGGGTTGATCGCTAGTCAAAGAAGAGAACATTCCCCATCTTTTGGGAGTAGCAGGATTAGTGGTATAAATGAAATTCATCGCATCATCAAATGACCAATAAGTTAAACCATTCACACCTCCAAGCACACTTTGAAGAGTGAAATCCGCCATACGGATTCCATAGGTAACAGTTTTAATCAAGAGGTTGGAATCAGTTTCAGCATCCTTGCCATCAAGAAGACCACATTCCCAAATATTCACTGGTCTTTCACTGCCGTATCCGCGGTCAATTGAATGAATGTCTTTATTCAAATTTTGAATTTCTTCAAGAAGGACTCCTTCATCGATATAATAATTCGAAAGATATAAATGGGCGCCATAATCTCCCACTGATTCAGCGCATTGTTTTGCAATAGAAGTCCAATATTCTTTAGTTCCTACTAAACCAGTAGTGTCGCCCCCGACAATTTGAATATTATTTAAACCAGCATCGTCAAAAGCTTTGCGCACATTCTCGACACCTTTAGCCCACTTGGCAAAAGAGTTATTCCAGTTTTTTGATAAACCTTTAATTCCAAGATAATTTGGTTCATTCCCATTCACAAACCAACGGATGCACGTATATCCTTTTTTATTAACAAGATAGTCAAGAATGAAAGTGGAGATTTTCGCCCAGCGAATATCGGATGTACAATCATCCATCATGTTCCATTTATCATCTACTAAAGAGCCCACGACGTTCCAAGAACCAAAGGCAACTTCTATTTTATGGCTTTGGCAATATGATAATATTTCATCGAGATTAGCTGCCATTTTATTGGTGAAGTCATAATCCCAAGTATCATTTGTCTTGTCTTCGTCACCACGATCGTTGAAATTGGTGACAAACCAATCGTAGTTAATCATACAGCGAATGCGGCTAGGATTAAGCCTTTGGATATTCTCAAAAATTCTTTCTCGAGAACGCTCATCGAGTTTGTCAGTGTCTTCGTAGACACCCCATTCCACACCTAATCCTCCAAATGAAGATTGGACTAGGTTTTCTTTTTTAAAAGCAATGATGGTTGGATCAATTATTTGACCACCACAACTAGATAAAGCCATAAGAGATACTAAAGGTAATAAACAAATAGATATTTTTGATTTTTTCATAAACTCGTTCCTAAGGTTTCGTTAATTTCTTCAAGAACTGGCACCCATTCGCCACCAGTAACATTATTAAGATATTTATCTTTGCTAATTTTGTTATAGAGATATTGAATGGCGCTAGCTGTTGCTTCGCTTAAAAGATTGGCTTCGTAGCGGTCTTTTAAATCGGAAGAAAGCCACATAACTTCAGCTTCTTCTTTGAAAATTCTTAATTCATTATTTTCTGAAGCCTCAACCATATCTTCTTGCCAGGTATTAAAAATACTGAAAGCATGCTTGTCAGTTAATGGGTCAATATCGGCATAATCATTACCTAAAGTAAGGCAATAACGGAGATATTTCGCTCCATTGACTTTCTTAACATATTTGCCATCACTGCCAACTGGCCAACCATCTTCAGTCAGAGAAATATTGCCTTCATCATCTTCGATGTAGTCATAGTTTTTCTTTCCATAAACCGCTAATTTTGTACCTTCTTCGGATAGAAGATATTCATAAAGATCAAGAATCTTATGAAGTTTATTATCGGAGATATCACTATTGAAGAGAGTCATAGAAAACCAATTCATTGCTCCTTCGAGGGCATACATATTATCTGGACCTTTGACCTTCATGATGGCGGTCGCATCATCTAAAGGAAAGTTTACATTGTTGCCATTCGCGGTTTTTAAAGAAGTGCGGACAGCTTGAAGATTACTTAACGAGATATTCTCATAGAGAACTCCGGCGTTATTAGAGCAATAACTCTTTCTTGCGCCACCTTCAGGAGTGGTTGTGTATTGTGGGTAACCATAAATGTTATTCGAGACATAACTCTTAGAGAGATCAAGACCAGTGATATATTCTTCACTGCCAAACGAAGAGATATATTGACCATCTTTGTATGCAAAACAATGAGGAGAAGTTTTGTAGAAATTGGTGATCGAAGGAAAACCCCATTCGACATCAACTAAAGCGAACTTACTGCCTCTACTTGATGCGTATAATCTCGCATTAAAGACATTCAAGAGATCAGTAAATTGTTCCCAAGTATATTCATCATTTTCTTGGTAAACACCCCATTCTTTTGCCCAATCACGACGATATAAATAGGTGTAGGAAGCAAATTCTAGATCTGTTTTATCTTTATTTCTAGAAATCGGAATACCATAAAGTTTTCCATCAATCTTCATTTGATCAATATAAGAAGAATTATCAATTAGAGATTTAACATTCGGCCAATTTGAAAGATCATCGGGTAAAGGTTTAATGATGTTTTTCTTAATCCATTTCATGTATGTATTTGCATAGTTAAATTGTGTGACATTGAAATGGAAAACATCAGTAAGGTTATTGCCATTGATGTCAGAGGTCACGAGTTGAGTCCATTGATCATAGGAATAAGAGGAAGGAGAAATAGCCACTTTAAATTTCTTTTCGAGATCGCGAAGATAAGTGTCTCCCCCACTCCAAGATTCAAAATAAACATTTCGCATAGAAATCTTTAGATTTCCTTCGGAGTCATATTGGTCTCCGCCTCCATTGCCGTTACAAGCGGAAAAAGACCCGGCCATTACAAGAGCTAAGACAAGTAGAGTGATTCGACTTTTAGGATACATATAATTTCCTCCTATCCTTTAATAGCACCGACGACGATGCCTTTGACAAAGAAACGTTGTAAAAACGGATAAAAACACATCATGGGAACGATAGTGAAGAAGATAGAGGCCATGACTAAAGATTGGCTATAGACTCTATGATTTGGATTATCGACAGATGAAGAAATGGTTTGAATCATTTCTCGTAAAACGAGTTGTAGAGGTTTGAGATTGTTATTCGTGATGAAGAGCATACCGTTATACCAAGAGTTCCAGTTTCCAACAGCGAAGAAAAGGCCAACGGTAGCGAGCATCGGAAGAGAAAGAGGGAGATAAACCTTAACGAAGATTTGAATATCATTCGCTCCGTCAATTTTGGCGCTCTCTTCAAGTTCTTTTGGTAGAGAAGCGAAATAGTTTCTCATTAAGAGCATGTTGAAGGTATCAATAGCCCCAGGAATAATCATGACGAGAATGTTGTCATATAGGCCTAAATTTCTAATCAAGAAATAGTAAGGAACTAGTCCTCCGCCAAAGAACATTGTCACTAAAATCATATTCATGACAAAGTTTTTCCCAAACCAACGATCGCGACTTAATGCATAACCAGTAATAACTGTAAAGAAAAGTTGATAAGCAGTTCCCCCAATCAAGAGAATCATTGTCACGCCGAAACCCTTCCACAAAGAGGAAGAAGCAAAGACTTGAGCATAAGCCTCAAAGGTAATATCTTGAGGCCACAAAAGAATGGGCGAAGTAAGATAAGCTGTTTCACTACTAATGGAGATAACAAAGGCATTATAGAATGGAAAAGCAACTGCAATGACATAGATTAAGAGGATAATGAAGATAATGATATCTAATCCACTAAAACGATGGTTTGTGGCTTTTCCTTTTGCTCTTAGGGGAAGCTTTTCCATTGTAATTTGTTCTTTCTTTTTAGCCATTAGATAATTCCCCTTTCTCCACATAGCTTCGCTATGCGGTCAACAGTGATAACGAGAATAAAGGAAACTAATGACTTAAATAATCCGATGGCAGTACCAACACCCACTGACATTTCCCCCGAAACAAAAGTTTGGCGGAAAATATAAGTATCGATAATATCAGCGGCTTCATAAACAAGCGGATTATAAAGATTATATATCTGATCAAATCCAGCGGAGAGAACTCCTCCAACGGATAAAATAAGCAATAAAATAGCGGTTGATTTAATTCCTGGAAGAGTGATATGCCACATCTTTTTTAATCTCGAAGCTCCATCAATATCAGCGGCTTCATAAAGTTCAGGTGATATGCCAGCCATTGTGGCGAGATAGATAATGCTACTCCACCCCGCTTCTTTCCAAATATCAGAAGAAAAAATTAACCCTAAGAAAAAACCTTGATCCGCCATAAAGTCAACGCGGGCGGATGATCCGCCAAATAGAGCAATAACATTATTTACCACTCCAGTTCTAGCAAATAGAACATTGATAAAACCGGCGAGAACAATCCAAGATAGAAAATGAGGAAAAGTAACGATAATTTGTGAAACCTTTTTGAAGCGTCTCATTCGCAATTCATTAATGAGTAGAGCCACAACAATTGCTGCCACAAAAGAAATGATAATTTTACCAGCTCCAATAAGCAAAGTATTTCTTAAAGCGGAGTAAAACCCAGGATCACTCTTAAAAATATAGATAAAATTTTCGAAGCCAACAAAGAAATTAGCTAAGCTTCCAAGAATACCATCTTTTGGAGAATAGTCTGTGAAAGCGATGAGAACACCATACATTGGGATATAACAAAAAATAAAATAGAAGGCAATCGCGGGAATAATTAGCAAAATCAAATAACGAGATTTGATAATGCTTTTCCCGGCGTTATGCCATTTACTTTGTCTTTTCTCAATGAGAGTATTTTGCATTTCGATTACCTTGCGTGTTTCTTGATGAAAGGAATTATTTCATCAATGGTGGTAAAGGCTAAAGAAGTATAGGTATCAGCAGAACCATAATAGATTGCAATTCTTCCCGTTTTTTCATCGACTAGAGCGGATGTCGGAAAGATGACATTTGGCACAAATCCAGTCGTCTCATAATTCATTTCTGGAGTGAGCACAAAGCGGTCAAGACGGTATTTTACAATGGAGGGATTTTCTAAATCTAAAATGACCGCACCCATGGAATAAACAAAACCACTACAAGTACCGGTCACTCCATGAATGAAAAGCAACCATCCTTCGTCGGTCTCAATAGGATTACAACCCGCACCGATTTTAATGGAGTTCCACCACTCATAACCTCTCTCCATGACATGTTCATGATGACCCCAATATTCGAGGTCTTTACTGTGAGAGAGAAAGATATCGCCAAACGCAGTGTGTCCACTATCACTTGGACGAGAAAGAAGCAGATATTCATTATTCACTTTTCGAGGGAACAAGACACCATTACGGTTGAAGGGAAGGAAAGGATGATCGAGCTTAACGAACTTCTGGAAGTCATTTGTTTTAGCAATAGCTAAGGCCGGTCCAAAGAAGTCATCACACCAAATAATATAATAGGTATCTTCAATTTTCACCAATCTTGGATCATAAGCATAATTAGCATTCGCAGGGGCGCCTTTTTCATCAACAAAATGAATTGGCTTTTCATTCACCTCAATTTTAAAACCGTCTTTAGAATGACCAACGAATAAATAAGGGATACCAGTCGATGATTCTCCACGGAAAATACCAATAAAACCATCTTCCCATGGAGTTAATGCTGAATTAAAAACTCGAGATAAAGAGGGGTTCGGATTACGATCAATTACGGGATTTTTTGAGTATCTCCAAACCGGGCCAATAACATCAGCGGGTTTTTCTTCCCAAGGGATGTTTTTTATATTTATTTGATTTACTAATTTCATATTTTTTTCTCACTTAACTTAATTTTTTTACTGAATCTCGTGGAACATATCCACAACGAATAACAATTTCGGAAAACTGAAGTTGATTTTCCCCAAAAACTCCAATTAGATAATTCGCGACTTCCTTTCCGAGTTCCTCACGGGGAACGTTATAGGTGGAAAGTGGGGGATCGAAAGAACAACTGTTTTTGATATTATCAAAACCAATCACGGAGATATCATCGGGAATCTTTTTTCCCATGGAATTTATAACTGCATAGGCTCTCTCGGCAATAATATCGTTTGCACATATAAGCGCGGTGATAGGATATTTCCTTAAGTTTTTCTCAAACAGGACATCATCGCTGTAATCGAGATTCTTATTATTGAAGATGATAGATATTCCCTTCACTCCTTCAGAGGCGTGAGCATTAATGCTTGATAGGAAGCCTTCATGTCTTTCTCTAAATGAGGTACTATGCAGATCGCTTCCGTAGAAAGCGATAGTTTTATGTCCGTTTTCGATGAGTGTTTCTACCGCTAAATATGTAGAATCATAATTGGAAAATTTAACTTTCGTAATACCATCGCTATGGAAAAATTTAGGATCTACTTCAACAATGGGTTTACCAGTTTTTTTCAATATATCTACAATGTTTCCAGGGTTATTATGAATAACTACATAAGCGTTGGTCTTTAATGAAGTTAGATGTTTAAGTTGGTCGTCATCGATTTTTTTATCCCCATATACAAAGTATTCTAAAGTGATAGAACGCATATCTAAGACTCGCGCTAAGGATTTGATAATTGGTTGCCAATAATCTTCTTTGAGCAACATGCGAGAAGATATGACAAGCAAAACGCGGTTAATAATTTCTTTCTTTTTTCTTAAGTGGGTGGTGTCGTAGCCAAGCTCAGCGGCTTTTTGGGCAATTCGTGTTCTCATTTCATCGGAAACATTATATTTTCCGGCCAAGGAACGAGACACTAATCCTTTAGTAACTCCACAGGCTTTCGCTATGTCTTCTAATGTTACTCTTGCCATATCAAATTACTCCCCAAGGATTCACATCGCCAAATAAGGCAAGATCATCCATCATTGGATATATGGTTGAACCATAAACTTTTTCAACAGTCATCGTGTAACCATAATAAGTTTTAGTATTATCAAGATCGATAATGTATTGAGTCCAATCGGTGGAAGCATTGACATCAATTTGAACTTTTGTGGTTCCATTGAAAACGCTGGCATCCACTTTCTTAGAAGTGAACAATCGGAAATAGAGAACAACAGGAGTACTAGAGGTATTCTTCATGAAGAATGAAAAATGACTAGCGGCTTTCCAAGGCTTTGCTTCTCCGGAGAAAACTCCCCAGGTCGTATGCCTCATTGCGTTAGAAGAATTTTTCACGCGCATTGCGTTAGTTCCAGAATGAGCATCGCTATTAATGAGATTGAGATAATCGGTACTCCCCATTAATGACCATTCGTCATTGAGAAGTTCAGATTGTGAACCAGCGACATAATATTCACTAAGAAACTCTCCTCTTAGTCCCGAGCGAGATTCTTTATCTAGATTATTTTTATCATATCCAACACCAGTGGATTCATAGCCTTCGAAGTCATCAATTATCGAAATAGTTTCAAAAGATAATCCACTAAAATGAGCGCTTAAAGAGCCGCTTGCAGATACGAAGGAAAGAAGTTCTCCACCACGAGAGGCTTCCATAACCATAGAGAGCGAAGCTCCATTGTCGCTTGCTGAACTGAAGTTATAACCTTCAGTGGTTTTTTCCACTTGCATTTCAAGAGATGTATTGCTCGCAAGGTTTAAAGTCGATAAATTAATGGTGTTTTCATTTATTTTATCTAAACGCACATTAGTGTTATCGCCGCTCTTTCCAGAATATATATCTTCAAGAGAGAAAATTTGGCGATTAACTGGAGTCGCATTATTTGCTAAATCAATCTGAGCGACATAGCAATTGGTGGAAGTCCATAATGGATTGCCATTCACACTCTTATAAATAATAGACAAGGTCGGAAGAAAAGAGACGACTTCACTAACATCCATGATTCCATATTGGCTGCCTTGATTCTCAACAACATCTTTAAGAGTGAGAGAAGATCCATTCACTTTCCAGCCTTCATCATCAAATGGAAGATTGATATAAGACCAGTTTGTGCTCAAAACCCCAAGGTTATATGAAACATAAAAATCACTACTGACGAATTGAACCGCCATATTTGTCTTGCCATTCCCTTTCGCATAGAAAGAAATAGCTTCATAACGGGATATTGGAGTAGAAATTTTAGTCATGAATTTATAATAATTTCCATCGTTAAAACGGAAATTAATTGCATCAGAAAGACCTTCAACATCAACGCTTTCATGAGTCACATTAACATTTGCGGTCATCACTTCATTTGAGCCATTAAAATAACGAATATCAAAATAATCAATCAAATCTATTTCGGCGCCAGTTAGAACGCTACGCGCTTCTACACTATTCATTGCGATATTGATATAACTCGTTTGACTTGTTTCAGGATAATAAATATGATTTGTTTCATCAAAACCGCCAAACATTCGAATGGCTAATTGACCAGATGCTTCAGATTGAAAAGATAAACTAGTGTTACTAGTAAAAGCATTCTCATCATGAATGCCGGTGGAGGAAAACTCTGTTTCGCAAGAAATGAAATTTTTCTCCCAAGTATATAAAGAATGGTCCACTCCAGAACGAGAAATTGTCCCATAGGACAGTGAACGAACATCATAGGTATAAGAAACTATCTCACTATCATCGTAACCAATCGCAGCTTTTGCATATACGGAAATTTGATAATGCCCATTGATAGAAGAAAAAGGATAATTTTCTGCTTCGTTAAAGGCACCGCCATTAAGAGACAACATATAACTATCAGCGTTTTCAACTTCATCCCAAACTAATCCATCTCTAGAAATATTTAGCTGAAGAACAGGAGCATCAATTGTGTAATCAGTTGGATTTCCTGGATCTTCGGTATCATCGGGTTTTTGTTTTCCATCACAAGCCGTTAAAATAAGAAAAAAAATTGACAGCATAGTTAAATATTTGAAATTGCTTTTGTGCATATATTTATCCTCAACTTAAATCGCTATAAGAAAGCGCTTGACACAAAACTATTATGTCATAATGCACACATAGAGCATAGACTAGTTTTGTAAACATATTATATTTTTAGTAAACTTCTGGTGAACAAAGAAAACCCCAGAAGTGACCTCCCAGGGTTGTTTGTAATAAATGAATGAACTACCAAATTTGGACACAGTCCATATAGAAATAGAATGTGCTAGCTGAGGCTTCAAGATAGAGTTGGAAACCGGTGCATGCTTGCCAATCAACATTAGTAAACGTTGTGGAAACTTCACACCAATTGCCATCGCTAGTGATTGTTGTTGCCGCGTTAACGGTTAAGTTAACAGCGCTTGTGTTAAGCAAATCGTAAGCATGGAGTTTAGGATTGACGAAACTAACTCCGGAATTATTTAAAATGCGGAATGAGAAACCATGAATATCATTTCCTAAAACAGCCGAACCAACTAGATCAATAAGGCGATAACCATATTTACCACCATTCCAAGACTTTGCCTTGGCCGAGCCACTACCTTCAAAAACAGTAGTAGTATCCGCGACGATACGATCTACAGAAGTAGTAGTAGCCCAACCAGAGCCACTGTCATAGCGAATATCCCAACGACTTTGAATCTCCTCTGTGGTGCTATCATTGAATCCATCAAGTATTTTTCTCTTATAAAGATTCAAACCCGTGACTAAAGCAGCAATGTCTCCACTTGCGCTGCTATAGACTAAGCTACGTCCATAACCATCAACAATGGCTTCGTAATTGCCAATGGCGGTGGAAATGACAACTTTATTATCAACTTCAGTATAAGCCCAGGTACCTGCTATATCATAAGCGACTGTGGTTTTGTTAGTGACTTTAATTCCCGCGGTCAAGTCTTCATTAAGAACAGCTTCAACGAGGTTGCCACCGACATAAGCGGCATAAGTACCTTCAATGACGTCAAGGTTAGTAATACTGGTTGAAGAAGAATCGATATTTAAGAATTTGGCATTATCAATTTCAACGCCTAAGAATTTGCCGGTGTTGGTTATGGCTTTTTCGATGAACTCAAATTGATCAAAGGCTTTGACAACTAATTGTTCAACGGTGGCCACATTATATGTCTCGGCACCATATTCTAAGGCTTGGGCGAAAGTAAGAGTATATCCGCCGTAATAAACTTCCCAATCGGATGAGGCAAATGGAATAGTGTATTCAGTCCAAGCTTTGCCAACTTGGCTAATCTTATAATCCGCGTACGCTCCACTAGTAGAGGAACTTAAGCGAACGGTGATAGCGGTTGCGACCGAGTTACCTTTCATTTGAATCGAAAAGGCGTTATAAAGAGATCTTTCTGGGAAAGAGAGAACTTTCGTATGTCTAAACGCACAACCATTGTCGTTGTAACGTAAGAAAACAGATTGGCTACCGCCAGTTGAAGAAACATCTTTTGAGGTGTTAGCAATACCGTTTGAAGAGGGGCCCCAGCTTGAAGTGTAATAAGTGCCAACATAGCTGGCTTTTACTTGAGAACTAGTTTTACCCTCACCATCTTCCACGACATATGGAGTGGTTGCAAAGGATTGGCAAACATAAGTGATTGAAATAGAAGCGATGACCGGACTAGAGGTTGTAGAGGCAAACGCAAACATATCGCTCACCATGTTATGAGTATAAGCTATGCCACTTGTTAAATTTGTGACAGGAGCGTAATCACCAATATTTCCACTCTGATTTGGGGAGGCTAATAAAGTTAGACTTCCTGTAAATGTGGCAGTAATAGAAATTACACCTGTGATTGGAGAAGTGTTGGCTAAGAAACCATTTGCTCCACTTGACTGCTCAAGTTGGACATGGTCTCCTACTGCTCTCTTACCACCATTAATTGTCCAGCTGACCAAACGAGATGGAGTATAACTAGCGACAGTTCCAAACGAATCTGTCAAACCAGATGCGGCATTACTTCCATCAAGCACAAGAGAGTACGAGGGGGCTTCTGCTTCTGTCGAAACTAAATAATGGCCAAAACTCTGAAAGCCAGCGACGGCTACGGTTCCAACCATAAAAATGGACGACAAAGCAAAAAGTGCGTTTTTAGTAAATTTGTTCATATTTATCTCCTTTACCTAAAGACTTAATCTTATTTTAATCGATTTACTGTTAGTGGTTTACAGAAAGGTAGTAAACTTATAGTAAAAATAGTAAACTTTTATTTAACATAAATGTTAAGATTTAAGATTTTTTTCATTTTTTGTTTTTTTACCCCTGACATAGTGGCATTTTTTATAGTTTTGTGTTGTTTGTTTACTAAAAAAATCATTTGTTTACTAATATATACAAACACTGGTTTGCTCTCGCACATATAATATTGACATGAAGAGAAAGAAACTAATGCTGTTGACAGCAATGTGTGTAGGACTTATGGGATGCAATAACAATAACAGAACCCCAATTGATGTTATTATCATGGGCGGACAATCTAATATGGTGGGGTGTTCTCCCGCTTTGCAAGTTGCCAGCGAAATCGGCAATGATAAATACAATGAATATATTGAAGGATATCCTGAAATTAAGATCGCTTACGATTGCTGGACAAAGCTCGATGAAGGGGGCTATTACAAACAAAATTCAAGTAATAACAACTTTGTAACCACAATGTTTGGACAAGGAAATTCAACATCAAACTTTGGGCCAGAAATGGGAATGGCGGAATATTTTTCTAAGCATGGAAGAAACAATAAAGTCGCATTAATTAAACACGCAACAGGGGCGGCATCTCTATATTGGGATTTTGCCTCTACCAGTTCACAATTAGAAAGAACAGTTTACGCAAACTTTATTAAATATATCAAAGACGCGTGCGAATCATTAAAGAGGCAAGGATACGAACCCACTATCAAAGCTTTCTGTTGGATGCAAGGAGAAGGTGATGCTTTTCCTACAATCTATGCGGGTTATGAAGGCTTAACTGAACTATTAATTCAAGATGTCAGAAATGATTTAAAAGCTTATGAAGGCAAAACAGAAATGGCTTTTATCGACGCTACTATTTCTGATTCAACAAGATGGGTTTATTATCAACAAATCAATACCGCAAAAAGAAATGTTTCAGAAGAAGCAGAAAACAATATTTTAATTGATGCTTTAAGCGAAGGTTTAGACAAGACCTCTCTTCAAGAAGATGAGGCCCACTATCGCGGTTCAGCTATGGTCCAGTTAGGTCAGTTATTTGCTGAAGCAGTAGAGCCATTCCTCACCCCTATTGAATTATGAGTATGAAAAATGAATTTGCCACCAAACCAGAGCATTCAGCGAAAACCATTCCGCATTCTGTTGTCATTTTATTTAACGATGAAAACAAAGTTTTAGTGGAAATTCGCGCGGACGATGGTTTCTATGACTTCCCAGGCGGCGGACTTGAAATGGGTGAAACACATGAAGAGGGTGCGAAAAGAGAATTAGAGGAAGAAACTGGTCTAATAGCTGATGAATTAGTTCTCTTCAAAGTCTATAGGGGGGAAATCACTCATTACATCTATTATAACGGCGATGAAATCTACGGTATTGATGCCGTTTTCCTATGTCGTAAGTATCACGGAGAGATTAATCCTCAGGTCGAAGAAGTTTCCTCGCTTATCTTTCTTTCTATTGATGAGTTAGCTAAGAAAAAGATTAGTATACGCAATGCTCAAATAATCAAAGATTTACAAGAGCGCTTTCGCCATGATTAGAGTACTTTCTATTTCCAATAGTTTTGGAATCGATGGCACAACTTTTTTACATCAAATTTCTACTTCTTTTGACACTCAAGTAGAAGTGGGAACCCTTTTTATTGGTGGCTGTGAGATTTCTCGACATGAAAATAATATCAAAAACAATATTGCTGAATATGAATATTACTTTAATGGTGATTTAAAGAAAGTCGGAGCTACTATTTTGGAGATTTTGAAACCAAAAGACAAGGATGTGTCTCCTTGGGATTATATTGTCTTTCAACAAGCTAGTGGTTTTTCCGGAATTGAATCTTCCTTTCACCCCTGTCTCGAAAATCTGATTGCTGAAGTTAGAAAATATAATAAACACGCTCAAATTGTTCTTCATGAAACCTGGTCTTACGCGAAAGACTTTGATAACGCCGCTTATGTCCCCTATCAATATTCCCAATCGAAAATGGGAAAAATGATTGAGGCTACCTATTCTCATGTTGCCCGTGATCTAGACATTTCTCTTATTATTCCTTCATTGAAAGTTATTGAAAAAGCTCGCTCCATCTATGGCGATACCATGAATCGTGATGGTTACCACCTAACTGAGGAAGCTCGTTATCTTGTCGCTTGCTGTTGGGCTCTTTTCTTGATAAAAAAAGAAGCAAAGAGATCTTTATTTGTCCCAACCTATTCTTCTCTTGAAGGTTTTGAACCTTTGAAGAAAGAAAAGTGCCAAGAATTATATGAAATAGCTAAAGGAGTGTATCGAGATATCAATGGATAACTTAATTAAAGAGAAATACCTTAAATGGAAAAACTATCCTCTTGAGGATGACTTAAATAAAGAATTAGATATGCTCAATGAAAGTGAAATCATTGATGCCTTTTTCACTGATCTTGCTTTTGGAACTGGGGGATTACGAGGAGTGATTGGTGTTGGAACTAATCGCATGAACGTTTATACCGTTAAAAGAGCGAGTGAAGGTTTAGCTCAATACTTATTAAAGAATTTTGATACACCTAGCATCGCTATTGCTTATGATTCGAGAAATAAATCGAGATTATTTGCCGAGACCGCCGCTCAAGTAATGGCACATCATGGGATTAGAGTGTTTATTTTTAAAGAATTAATGCCCACTCCCGCCCTTTCCTATGCTGTTCGGTCTCTATCCACTACTGCTGGTATTGTCATCACCGCTTCCCATAACCCAAAACAATACAATGGCTACAAAGTTTATGGCAGTGACGGATGTCAAATTACGGATCTTGCCGCTGATTTGATAATGAAAGAAATTGAACAGGTCGATCCGTTTGTTATTCTTCCTAACCTTTCTTTTAACGAATACTTAAAAACATCAAAAATTGAATATATTTCGGAAGAATTAATCGACACTTTATATCGCTATGAAGCTTCCTTATCAACATTTAAAGAAGAGAAAGACATTAAAATTGTCTATTCCGCTCTTAATGGAGCGGGATTTCGAAGTGTCACTAGTGTTTTAAAATTAGCGGGGTACGAAAAAGTCTTTCCCGTTAAAGTGCAATGCTATCCCGATGGGGATTTCCCAACTTGTCCGAAGCCCAATCCAGAACTTCCTGATACTCTTGAACTTGGTATCAAGCTCGCCAAAGAAGAAAAAGCCGATATCTTAATTGTCACTGATCCTGATTGTGACCGAGTGGGAACCGCTACAAGGCATGAAGGAAGTTATGTTCTTTTAAATGGAAATGAAATTGGTGTTCTTCTTTTCGATTATTTGCTCAAAGTAAAGAATGTTTTTAATCCCTTTATCATTAAAACCATTGTCACCAGTGATATGGCGAAAGAAATAGCCAAAAAGAATAATGTCACTCTTTATGAGACACTAACTGGCTTCAAATATATCGGAGAGCAAATGGGTAGAAGAGAAGCAAAAGGAGATATCGATAACTTTTTACTCGGTTTTGAAGAATCATACGGCTATCTTTCCGCGAAAAACATCCGTGACAAAGATGCTATCAATGGCGCGATTATGATTGCTGATATGTGCGCTTATTATAAGAAACAAAACAAAGATCTTGTCGAAAGAATGAAAGAACTATATGAGGAATATGGTTGGAATAAAACATATCTATTTAATAAAGAATTCTATGGTAAAGAAGGCAAAAAAGTCATGGATGCTTTCATGGCATCTTTAAGAAAAAAGAATGATTTCTTCTCTTTGGACTATAAAGAGGATTATGCCATTTCAAAAAGAACATTCACTAATCATGAAGAAGAGATAACTCTTCCTAAAAGTAATGTCTTAAAGTTTTGCTTTGTTGATGGCTCATCAGTCACAGTTAGACCTAGTGGAACCGAACCAAAACTTAAACTCTATTTTTATGTAAAAGAGGACAAAGATAAACTCGAAGAAAAGATGAACTTCTATCAACAGATGTTCTTGTCTCTTTTCTAATTGTTTATCTGGACCATTTTCACTAATTGCCAAATAAATTCACTTTAGGGAGGAAGCCAAATGGAAACAGTTAAACTAAAACCAGCTACAAAAGACTATATATGGGGAGGAAATAAATTCTTCCGTTGGGGAAAAGAAGCTGACACTGACCGCATTGCAGAATGTTGGGAATTATCTTTTCATGATGATGGTCCTTCCATCATTGATTCCGGTATTGATAAAGGCAAGTTATTAAAAAATGTCGCGAAAAAAGAAGACATTGGTTTTTTAGCTTCATCTTTTTCTTTTTTTCCAATGCTTGTTAAACTCATTGATGCGAAAGACAATCTTTCAATTCAGGTTCACCCAAACGACCAATATGCATTAAAGAATGAAAATTCATATGGCAAAACCGAGATGTGGTACATTCTTGAAGCCGAAAAGGACGCTTTTCTTTATATTGGTTTTAATCATGATGTATCAAAAAAGGAGATACTCGATAGAATCGTTAATAACACTCTAATTGAATCTCTTAACGCTATTAAAGTTCAACCAGGAGAATGCTACTTCATCCCATCCGGAACTCCTCACGCGATTGGAAAAGGAATCACTCTTTTGGAAGTACAACAAAACTCCAATATCACCTATCGTTTATATGACTATGGTCGATTAGAAAAAGATGGAAAACCACGCGAACTTCATATCGAAAAAGCCTTAAAAGTCATGGATTTTAACCAATTTTGCCCAATTATTACAAAAGAAGGAAGACTGGGTTATTCGCCTTATTTTTCAACTTACAAAAGGAAAAATGATGGTTCAGTAATCCTCGCAACAAAAGAATCATTTATCGCTATAACGATTACTGATGGAAAAGGAGCAATCAATGATATTCCTTTTTCTAAAGGCGACACCTTTTTTATTCCCGCTGGTAAACAAGCTAGTATCAATGGGGACTGTACATATCTGTTGATAACAGTGGAGAAACAATGATGATTTCACTCGGTGTAGATATTGGAGGCACTTCCATTAAAGGCGCTTCAGTTAGTGAAGAAGGACAAATTAAGGCTCGTTTTTCTCTACCAATTATTGCCCAAGAAACAGGAAAAGAAACAGTCGAAAGATTGGGAAATAAAATTCTCTCGTTTATTAATGAAAATAAAATGCAAAATAATGAAATTGTTGGTCTTGGGATTGGATGCCCAGGAGCGATTGATTCTGAAAATGGGGTTATTGATTATTCAAATAATCTAAAGTGGAGTGATGTTCCAATTAAAGAAATTTTGGAGAAGATTACGGGCTTAAAAGTCAAAATAACCAATGACGCTAATGCGGCGGCTTTGGGGGAAGCATATTTTGGTGCAGGAAAAGAAGCATCCTCAGTTATTCTTCTAACTCTCGGTACCGGGGTAGGCGGAGGGATTATCATTAATGGCAAAGTTTATGAAGGAAATCAAGGTAAGGGAGCGGAATTAGGCCATACCATTATCGAAATCAATGGAAGACCATGCACCTGTGGAAGAAAAGGCTGTTTAGAAGCCTACGCTTCTGCTACTGCTTTAATTAGTGATACCAAAGAAATTATGAAGAAAAATCCAGATTCACTCATGTGGAAACTGGTGAATTACGATATAGATTTAGTTAACGGAAAAACCCCTTTTACCGCTAAATTGCAAGGTGACACCTACGCCAATGAGGTTATTAATCAATACATCAATTACCTAGGGGAGGGAATTCTCAACTTCTGTAATATTTTTAGACCAGAAATTATCGTTCTTTCTGGAGGGATTGCTCAGCAAGGAAAAGACCTCCTTGATCCATTGATTAGTTATTGCGAAAAAAATGATTACGGCTTTAAAGGAACTCCAAAAGTGAAGATCACTGCTGCTAAACTAGGCTATGATTCCGGAATTATTGGATCAGCTTCTTTATTCTTTAACAATAAGTAATTTTTATTTATATAATCGCTAAGTTCATTAGCTGCGTAGCGGTGCATCTCTTTATTTGGATGTCCGCCTACAGGCATAATGCCGCCAACATTGGCGGCTTTGCTTTCTAATAACTCAATATTTAAATTGTTTTCTTTTATGGCTTCTAGATAGGCTTTTTTAACAAAAGTGGGCAAAGGCAGAATTGCCTCAAAGATAAGGATGTGCAGTTTAGAACCATAGATTTTGTATAGTGTTTCGACAAAAGACAAAAATTGTTTTTTAAAGCCAATCTGATTGAAATTATGTTCTCCCACACTTCCATCGTTTGTGCCAAGAGCAATAACGACAAGAGAAGGAATGAATAAATGGTTATCCCATTTCGGAGTTTCATCAAAGTTTTTTTGACTATTAAAAGAAGCGAGATTTAACATATCAGGAATAGTCTTAATCTTTGAATCTTCATTATAGATAGAACGATAGAGAGGGAAGCCACTGGCAGACACTATTTGGATATCAATATCCAGATTTTCTTTAAAAAGATAAGCATAGCTCAACGCGAAGTTCTCTTCGCTGGTCTTAAAAGGGCTTTCCAGACTCTTAGCTTCCACTCCATAACCATTGGTTATTGAATCTCCATAAATTTCCACTTTCATTTTCTTTTTTTCTTTGAGTAAAAGAAAACTACCATCAGTTTCAGCCTGACGATAACCAACGTGAGATGATGAAGACTCGCTAATCTTCATTACTCGAATATGGTGATGGCATAAAGCGAGATTCTCCACTAAGAGGATTTCCATTTCCGGTTGATTGATTTCGCACTTTTTGGGGGCTAGATCATCAACAAAAATCATGAGATATGGTCTATGGATTTTATCATCTGTAGCAGTCGCTACAATCTTGATAGAAGATGATGTTCCGTAAAAGGCAAATTCGATTCCTGAACCAGAAAAGTTCATCCAAAGAATTCCGTTTTGTCGATAATATCGTCCGTGAAGTTTAAGAGTGTTACTTATAATGGGTTTAGCTAAATCAATTATTTCCATATTAGCTCCTTTTATTTATGAAAACTAAATTATATTCTACATTAAACAAACTTATAAAATTATTTTATTTTTGAATATAAATATATGGATATACCAGTTTACATTATTAACGGTGTTCTATTTCCTTTGTCAACTGAAGTTCCATTAAAGAAAGCTAACAAAAGCAAAATAAGCATGATTAATAAAAGCTATAAGACACTTTTTTGTATCTTAAAAAGGGTGACAGTAAATTTTCAACGTACGTATATAAAAAGATTAGACGGTTTAATGCGAATTGGGTGAGATTTGGAAATAAGAGCTTTTTTTGATAGAATAAGAAGACTTATGTAATAAGCAACCTTAAGGAGGACATGAATGAAGAAAACAATAGGATTTATCAAACCCAATTATCCGGGAGAAAAACGAGTAGCTATCTTGCCACAAGATATTAAAGATTTAGAAAACGATATCGCAATTGAAGGTGGTTTTGGTCTTGAGATGGGAATCACCGACCAAGATTATCTTGATAAAGGGGCTCAGGTCATGTCTCGAGCCGATATTTTTGCGAAATGTGACTATATATTCTCTCTTAAATTACTCCAGCCATCTGATTATCAATATTTGAGAAAAGGACAAACAATAATAGGTTGGACTCATCCCTATGGATCTGGAAGACCTTTTTACGAAAACGAATGCATTCCTCGTGATATCAAAGTTGTCGATTTAGATAATATTACACCGAGACTATTTTACCACCATCATGTATATGATCTTGATTATATTCCTCGAAATTTCATTTATCAAAATAGTGTGATTGCCGGTTTTAGTTCGACCTATCACGCTTTAATGGCTTACGGAAAGATGCCAACGCACTCAACAAAAATTGCAATCTTGTCTTCTGGCAACGTCTCTCAAGGAGCTTTTAAGGCTGTATCCGCTTTTAATCCGACCATACGTATGTTTTATCGCAAGACAATGAACGAATTCTACGCCACTATTTCTGAGTATGATGTCATTATTAACGGAATTCAAGTTGATCAACCAGGTATTAATATTATCAGCAAAGATCAGCTTGCCATGCTCAAAAAGAGCTGCTTAATAATTGATGCTGCTGCACACCAAGGCCGTGCTATCTATGGCACAAAATTTACCTATATCGATGCACCAATCGCTTATACAGAAGGAATTGCTTATTACTGTTTAAGCAATTCACCATCACTTTTCTATAAAACAGCAAGCATAGAGATATCTAAAGCTTTTTCTAAATACATATATCAGCCTTCTGTTTCTCATATTCTTGCTTGCTTAGATAAAGCGGGCCATCTTTATGAGTAAACGTTATGTCCTACCAATTCTTATTCCGCTTCATTACGGGGCCAATGTTGAAGGTATTCAATATGGGGCTGACTATGTATTAGAAAACCTTGAAGATTATATTCTCCTGCCCGAAATAATCATTAAGGATAAAAGAAATGATCCAAATTTAAAAAATATACACTCTGTTCTCGCCACTAATGGTGTTTTAGCAACAACGGTTTCTTATATTTATAAAAATGGTCAGTTTCCTCTAGTTATTGGAGGCGATCATAGCGTTGCTCTTGGATCTATTTCTGCTGTTGCGTTACAAGAAGATAATCTCGGTGTCATTTGGATTGATGCTCACGGGGATATGAATACCAATGTCACAAGTGAAAGTGGCAACATTCACGGCATGATTCTCGCTTCGCTTGTCGGTGAAGGAGACCCGAAAATGATCAATCTTTATCGCGAAAAAATTAAACTTAAAAAGGAAAACGTTGTCATTTTTGGTGTTCGCGATTTAGATGTGGGGGAACAAGAAATCATCGAAAAACTGAATATTAAGTATTTATCCTATGCATATATAAGACAAATAGGTATCAAGCAAGCGCTCGATGAAGTGCGCGCCTATTTTATAGGCAAAATTGAAAAACTTCATGTCTCAATTGATTTAGATTCACTTGATCCAAATATAATGCCTGGCGTTTCGATTCCCGTTGAAAATGGCTTTAAAAAAGACGATGTTAGAATCATCGTCGATTACTTATTTACTAACTTTACAATCTCATCGGCTGATATTGTGGAATACAATCCGCTTTTTGATAGCAAAGATAAGACTTTAAATTTCCTTCTTGAATTGATTGAAAAAATTAAGTCTCTTGTCTAATCCTTTAGATAGGTAATATGTTCTGGGTGAAAGAGGAGTAGCATCTCGGGATTATAGAGGCTATTATTCTGTGCAAAATAAGTTAAAGGGTAGTCTTTAGAAGTCAAGAAAAACTTGGCCTTTTTTGATAAATAACGGTCAATTTTTACTAGTAAAGAGTTCATTGAAATAGCGCCAACAACGGGATAAAGATGGTTATTACAATAAAGCATACTTCCACTGTAGTTTCTCAAGAAACCAACAGAGTAGCCTATTGGGAGTTCAGCAAGCAAACACGATTCAGTGGCGGTGAAGCCCGGATAATAGCCAAATGTATCTCCTTTATGAGCACGAATGATTCGTGAGGCATAGGTATATAGTTCAATTGCTTGTTCAAAGTTGGCGTCAAGACCATCACCATATAAATTTGATCCAACACGAATGGCGTTACCAACATCAAGGAGATATGTTTCTGATGAACATAGATGTTTGTATTTAATTTGATAATAAGGAAATAATGCTTTGATTTCGTCAATTGCTTTTTGATCACTTTGGATACGCAAATGACCATAAAGGCCATCAACTTGAATATCGTTTTGCTGGCATAGTAAAAACGCTTCATCTAGCTTTTCTTTAGTGCAAATACTGCTACGATGATGACCAAGATCATATTGAATGTGAACACGTCGGTTTTTTAAGTGTGAGAATGCTTTAGTATCTTTGACACTATTAAGTGAATAAACAATGTTAGGGTGGTCAACGAGTCGTTCGCGAGGCGTTTCAAATACAAGAACATCACAACCTGTCTTAAGGCGTAAGAATGTTCGCGCTTCATTAAGCGAGGAAACACAAAAAAGAGGTATATCAAATTTTCCAATCAATGTTTTAACAACCTCTTTTAAACCACAGCCGTAGGCATTTGATTTAATAACAGGAAAAACAAGTTTTTTTGATTTTTCAAGTGATTTGCGATAGTTTCGCTCAATGGCAGATAAGTTAATTGTTTTGTAAAGCATGTTAATGGCCCTTTGTCAGCAAAAATACATAACGTTCATAGTTATTATATAATTTTTTTTGTTCATAAATTTTAAAGTGGTGTCGTTGGAATAATTTCTGAGAGGGTATATTTTGAAGGGCAACACTTGCGTATATATAAGGAGTCCCCTTTAATCTTTCCAGAGCCGATTTCATTAATAATTGAGCAATTCCTTGCCCGCGAAACTGAGGGTCCAAAAAAATCGAGTCAATAATAGCGCATTGAGAAAACTCGTGATTTGATAAGTAATGAGTCTTTTCATTGGGATATACGACAATTACGCCGCCTGCGAGTTGATCTTGGATTTTCAAAAGACTAATGAAACCATGTTTACCCACAATTATATCTTTTAATTCTTCAGCTGTTGAAGGAACGAAAAAATGACTCGGAAATTCTTGGTGAAGTCTTTTCATTGCTTCAAGAATATCTTGGATATCTGCCTCTTTAGCCTCGATTAGATGTGAACAGTTAATCTCTTTCATCGGTATATTTTACCATAATTTGCCCATTTTAAAAAATAGTTTGCCTATCTATTATCTATTGATAGATGCCAGAGTCGTTGCAAATTGGCATATCTATACTATCTTTATGTCTATGCTTTTAGAAAATGCATTTCAACTATTGTTTATTATCTAAATTTATTTGTAATAAAACCGCTTTCCAATTGCTGAAAAAGCCGAAGTTTTTATAAACATCAATCGATTGGGGTGCATTATCAATTATATCTGAAATATCATTTATGAATTTTTCACCATATTCATAATCGTTAAGTAGCTCAAGTAGAGAACAACAATAAATGAATAGAGATCTGTTGTTTGTTTTAGGGTTGTTTTCAAATTTTAAATGTTTCAATGATCTGTTGGATAGCCTTGGTGCATATGTAAATCCTCTATTAAAAAGCCTTGCCCTATGAGCACATATATTTCTCACTATAGTCATTGAGTGCAAACCGCTAGATATTCTTATTAAATCAAGCCTGCTGAGAGAACAACACAAAGTAGAAAAATATTCTTGTTTGATATAAGAATAAAACTTTGACATTGTACCAAAACTAATCAATTCAACTAAAGCCCATATTGGCATTTCACTCCCGAAATGGGTTGCAAAGGCTTCATTACTACTCATATTTTCTACATCATCGTTAATCTTTGCATTAAAGGCATCAAATTCTTCTTCCGAAATTAAATAGTAGTTAGAATTTTTATAGAAAAGAGGACTATATTCATTTGCTAAATGATATGCTAGCAGAGTTTTGTATATAACTTCAATTTGTTCAATATATCTATTTAGTAATGACCTTAATTGAATATCAAAAGCATAAGCGCCATAGATGTCTTCAAATGTAACTTTTTCTTCAAAGCAATCATTAGATTTGCAAAAACATTTAGTATACCCACTAAATCGATAATAATTATTAAATTTGAGAAATCTTAAAACTTTCTTATCATTCTCGACAATAAGATTGCGTTCTTTGAAGATCTTAAGCTGCTGTTCAAGCGTTGTTGCTGGTTTCATCTAATAAAAAGCTCCACATGGTACGCATTGTAAAGAGGCGCGTGGAGGACTGTTAGCTATATAGTACACACTAGTGTTGCACTATACAAGAAATATATACTTTTTTATTACTTTATTAATTCTTTTTTTACGAAAAAGATATTCCAAGAGACGGTATTTATCTTTGCAGTTATATTGCTAGAAGCAGGTGAATTGCATAGACAAATTTAGAGATTGTTTAAATACCGCGCACTTTATTTATCGTTTTTATTTATTAAGTTGAATCGCCTTTCTAAGAGTAGAATTAATATCAGATGGATTTAATCCACACATCGGAAAATTTTGTTATATTAACATTTTCCAAAAACATCAAGAATAATCAAATTGCATGTTTTGCATACTTTCTCTAAGCAAATGTTCAAATTGTCTTAGATAATAAATGGTGTAGAAAGAACAATATGGTTTATTTATTCAAATCGCATTTTTATAGATTCTTCAATTCTTCCTTCGATTTCTAAAATTGCACTCAGAGATCTTTTAATGCTTGTAACATTTCTATAATAGTAACCCAATAAATCAATTATTGTTCCAAGCACCACAAGCAATCCATTATTAAATTCCCATAATGTGCCAAGAATATTCGTGGATTGAAAAGTTGTTTTAAAAGTACCGAAAAAATGCCTAAAATCCTTTAATGGAAAACAAATACTTCCTATAGTTGAAATTGCTGAAATAAGACCCTTTTTTCTGAGCACTCTCCCTAGTCATTTTTGTAAGAATAACGCCTTTGTTTTTCTCAAATTTAGCTATCTCATCAATTTCGAATTCTTTAATATCCATATAAAACCGATCGCCAAAAGGATGATCAATGGGACGATTAAAAAGAGACCTAGATAGATTGAAATAAAAGCAGGCACAGGATTATCTGTCCACAAAGAATTAGATAATGCAGTGCCTACAAAAATCAAATATCCAATCAAGAGAATAATCCCTATTGAAACAAAGATAATCCCTAATTTAAGATTTTTGTTCATGGTTTGATTATATTCCCTTTGCTTTGTATTTTGGCTTATTCGCAAAGAAACATAATTTTTTATTTCACACTGATAAGGGTGAAACTTACTTATTATCTTTGCGAATACACTCCGCGATCAATTGTGAAGACCCATCTCTCATCTGCTAATTCAAGAGTGGCGTTTTTGACAATGCGGTTATCGTGTTCATCTTGATAATAATAGATCATTGTAATTAGGGAATCACTCATACTGGTAACACGTAAACCCTCATATATTTGATAGGTATATCCCGTAATGTCAGTTTCGCTATACATAAAACGACCATATTCATCGATAAGAATCTTTTCACCTTGTTCATTATAGTATTCGCCAAGGCAAGAGAGACCTTGCCAAAGGGCGCCTGATTCATTATAGGTGGTTTCACCAAGAGTCAAAGAACCATTGAATATTAATTCTTCCGTTGAACTATCGTCATAATGCACCAACATTGTTATAGAAGAGAGATTCATTGTGGCTCCAATTATTTCTGTCCAGCCTTGTTTGACAAGAACATAATCTTTATACTCATTAAACCAATAGGAATGTCCAGAATCGAGACGATCAGCTGACCAGCAGTTAGTTAGCTCAAAATAATCTTTAAGTCCGCCATAACGGCCCCAAATGTCAATCATATATTTGGTTTTCATATAAGCACTAAAGGTTAGGTCTTCTTCAATGGGGGTATCAAGATAGTTTGGAATATCATATGAAACAATTGAAGTATCAGTAATGTAAAAACAGTTAAGTATTTCTCCTTTATTGACCACAAATTCAACAACTTTGCTCTTATAATAATTCGCAATATTAAGTGTGACTAAGCACTGCAAACCGCCCACATAATGATTAAGACTAATCCATGGTGAATAATCTTCGGGATTAAGAATATCAATTACATCAGTGTTGAAATGGTAAGCGAAAATTGAGCCATCATTAAGGCGAATGTAATACGTATCATTTCCCATGTCTTGAACAGTGTATGGGCGACCATAAATTTCATTTTCATCAATAGTGAATCTCACTAATCCAGAATCATCAAACCATTTGCCAAGATATGGCTTTTCATCATCCACCACTGGTTTAAATCCAACATATAACATGGTATCTTCTAAAAATTCCATTTCATGAGTTACCTTTTCTCCCAGGCTTGATGTGAGATAAACGCCACCATAACGATTAGTTAAATATTCTAATGTTGAAGAAGGAATATGACCATTGAGGGCGACATATTCCACTTCCTTCTCATAATCTTGGAGTGATGCTCCATCCACTGTGATCATCGCATCTAGACGATTAATCCTAAAACATGGTAAATCAGGATCGCCAGCGATACCCGAAACAAGCAATGTTCTCACACTTGGAAGGTAGGTCATTGTCTGAGTGCCACCATAATTCCCTCTAATATGAATTTCGCCATCCACCACTTCTTTAATCATCTCTCCATGAATGAGTATTTCAGAGTAATGAGGAGTGATAATATTACTTTCTATTTCAAGAGCGAACACGGTTGGCTCGCCTCCCGCTGTTAAAGGCTCTTTATAGGCGTACCGACCAGATAAATCAGCTTCATTAATATCCTGAACATCAACTAAATAAGTTAAGAAAAATAAAGGATTGCTAATCAGGGTGACTTTAATTTCATATGTTCCAATCACAGAAGAATTAAATAAAGAGGTATCAAACTCATATTCGGTTATTTTTGCTTCTCTATCAACACCGCTTTCACATTCTTTAATAAGAGTGATGTCGCTAGGAATAATCGTTTCTCCCACATAATATGTGTCGCGATATTCTCCTAGACTAATCGTTAAAACTTCATCGTCGATCACTTCCACATCAAATGATGTTTTGATGCTTTTGTTACTGTTCAAGAATATCGAGATTGGGTAGGTTCCTTCCACTCCATCTCTAAACTGGGATGAGTCGACAGTATATAAAGAAGGGGCAAGGATTTCATTTGTTCCATTACTCTTCTTTTTCACTACTTCAAAGCCACTGCTAATGAAAGAACAATTCTTTTCGTAAGTTGTGACAATATCATCATGATTTAAAATTTGTAATCCAGTGTCGCAGGGATTAAGAACAACGGATAGAGGAATAACAATTGCAACAGCCATTACAATACTCACAATAAAGAATGGCAAAGCAGCTCTTAACTGATATTGGCGGCTCTTAATACCTGATTTGGTAATATTTGCAAAATTAATAGTGCTTTCTATTTCTTTGAAAGAAAAATTAATAGTGCTTCTTTCTTTTAATTCTTCGTTAAAACTATCTTTTGGCATAAGTGATCCCCTTACTAGATTTTCTAAATCTTTTTAACGCGCGGAAATATATGACATTCGCATTGTTAGAAGAAATACTTTTTCTTTGACCGATTTCTTTAAACGAATATCCTTCCACAGCGTGTAGTAAAATAATCTCCACTTCATCTTTCGACAAAACTTCTTCTAGATCATTCACTAATGAGGAATAAAATGGGGCGCTAGTGCATGTTTCTTCGCTTGCTATATCATCGCAGTTGTCGATATAGACAAGGCGCTTTTCCTTGTTCAAATAGTTGATGGCGGAGTTTTTCGCCATTTGGCAAAGATACCTTTTCAAATTTTCATCAACTTTTGAAGAATTATTGAAGAATGAGACAAAGACATCATTGGTAATTTCTTTAATGATGTCATTATCACTCACATACTTTGCCACACAAAAAGCGACCAGTTTCACGTATTCGTTATAAATCAATTCATACGCTTGCTTAATCTTTACTTCATTTTTGCTTGCTAAGGCTGTGTTCAATAAATGTTCGTAATACATGACTAAGTCCGAATTGCTCCTATATAAGAAGACAAAACAATCATAATAAATCTTACAAAGAAATGAAATTCTATATAACCAATACAGAAATGTTTTTTAAATTTCGCTTTAGCAAATCCTCAAATAAAGCTTTGCAATGATTTTAAATGGTTATAAAAATCCGAAGTCGAAATAAAAAATCTGCTTTTCATCAATAATATGGCTGTTCGAGTAATCTTCAAAAGTTTCATTAGAAGTCAAACCTCTAAATTCAACGAGCTGTTCATCAAACTCGTCTCGAAAGTCATTTGCTTCTTCCAAATCAACTTGGTAATTATCAATTTCATAATGAATAAATGAATCGCCAACACGATAAAAGTAATTCATCGGACCGAAATAACAATTATCATAGGTCTCGTCAAACAAGAGACTAGAAATATTACATCGTGAAAAGTACTCTACTTGTTTTTAAGTGGAAGGTAACATTCTGCTAAGAAATCCTTAACACTAACTAAATCTTTTCCTTCGTAATACAAAACGAGTTTTCTCTTAAATTCTTCAACTTTGTTGAATTTAATCACTAACAATCCTTGACCATTAGAAATCAAATAATGATTGGCATAGATTACTGCTGTTCTTTTATTACCATCGTTATAAATTTGATTTTTCATAACATAAAGGCAAAGTTCTATGGCGGTTTCAATCTTACTAATTGAATTCTCTAATAGATTGTTTATATGCTCTTTGACATCTATTTCAAAGGGAATAGGCGGAACATATGTTGAGCCACCAATCGCGGCCGGAGCACTTCGAATTCTTCCACCATTTTGATAGAATCCTTCATTGACTATTTTTGCAATATAGGAAGCCAAATAGTAATCTGATTTAGAGGTCGCCACATCTCTATCTAAAATAAATTCCCAAGCGTGTTTAAGGTTTAGGATTTTTTGGACATCCTCAGCTTTAATGTTGTTTACTTTGCCGTTGTCGATAATGGCTTCTGTATCAGGAAAGGTGGTTGCTACACCTTCCAAAACTGCTTGGTCATAAATGATTTGCTTTATATTAGTTTTGGCAAACTCAATATTTAGAATTACATCTGATTTGATATCGTTTTCGACATATCTAAGGGTGGCCAGTTCTTTATTGATTGATCTAATTTCTTTTTTGAGTGTTTTTGATTCAATGTTATTTCGCAATAATTGATTGTAAAGAGCATCAGAAAACTCGCCAACATAAGTTGAAGTTATTTTATCTAGCACTCTTTTTCTAATGTAGATATATCGTTTCCCAGAGATTTCTTTTATTTCCGGAGTTCCATCATATGGCAAAAGATTGAACCTAGCTTGTAACTCCGCGCGTTTATTTAGCATTTCTTTAATTCTTTCTAAATTCTCCATAATCCACTCCTTAGGGAACTTTATGACTACATTCTATATTATTTGTTCCCTAAATACAATGTAAAATCCTTGCTTTTTCTATTCCAAAACACTTTTCCGCGAGAATACCATAGAAATAGTTATTTTAAAAGTTTTAATGTGAAAACAAACTATTGTCTCCACATGACTTGTGAATGGAAGCACATTCACAAATTATCTCTTCAAATATTTGGCGTTTTTGAACGTGCCGATTTTTATTATTTGATTCTCTTTGATTAGTTTGGCTAACGTGGCCTCTATTGTGGTTATTGAAACATCGGGAAGCAATTCTTGAATATCGGCTTTAGACATGGGAACGATGCTATCTAAAACAACCGCTTTAATTCGCTCGTTTTTCTTTTCACTTCCACTTTTTGTCGTTATGAATCTTCTATTTATCTCTTTATAGCATTGATAAAGAATTTGGAATGTGAATTGGATAAATGGATAGTAATTATTCTTGGAATCGTTCCAAAAGCTTTGGCTTCTTTCTAAAACATCATAGTAATTACCTTTAAAATTATTAATTTGGTTTTCAAAAGAAATATATCTGCCAATATCATATCCTTCTTTAAAAAGAAGCAATAAGGTCAACAGCCTAGAAATGCGGCCATTTCCATCACTAAATGGAT
>Ga0265294_10001057_pt1 | contig 37363 bp, 32 predicted proteins | sample MunlanPumphouse3_FD_192504 | JGI IMG/M metagenome (GOLD analysis project Ga0265294, IMG submission 192504) | Groundwater microbial communities from a municipal landfill in Southern Ontario, Canada - Pumphouse #3 | ecosystem: Environmental > Aquatic > Deep subsurface > Groundwater | place... | reverse complement strand
AAAAGCCGGTACAAAACCGGCTTTTTTAGTTAAATCTGTTCTGTATTTCCTCCTGTGTCCAAATCGACATAATCAGCCGGCCATCAGGAGTATGATGATGCGATGGACAGGCAAAAAGTTGATCGACTAAATCAGTCATTTCTTCTTTACTCATCGTTTGCCCCGACTGTATAGCTGCTGTTTCTGCTAACGAAAGAGCTATGTGCTCATGAATCACCGAAAGCGCATCGCCGGTTGAACTCTTAACCCGCTCCAGCATGTCGCTGAGTAAGGGAAGAATTTCTGAAGATGTCTTCAATTGAACCGGTATTCCTTTTATCTGGTATTGGTATGCTTTATCTGCCTCAAAATCAAAGCCCACATAGCGAAGTTCTGCTTTAATCTGCTCAAAAAACAAATAATCATCCGGCATCAGTTGTAATAATTCGGGGAATAATAATTGCTGAGAAAAGCCTTTTTTATCCTGTATTTCCTTTATAAACTGATCAAATAATATCCGGATATGCGCCCTTCGCTGGTCAATCATCAGCATCCCTGATTTTACAGAAGTAATGATATATTTGTTTTTAAGTTGAAAATAAACGCCTGTATGTTCGTTTTCTCCGTTCAGCTTTGATTGGAATATTTCAACGACTTGTGCTTGGCCATTCACTACCGATGATGTTTCCTGCTTCTCAAATCCTTTATACAACTCCTCCCACTCCATCCGGGGTCTTTTATAAGCAGATGTACCAAAAGGGTTGTAAGCAGGATTAAAGGATGTTTTAGGAGGAAGAACTACTGTATCGCTATTCTGAACCGGGATATCAGGGACTCCTTCCCTGTCGAAATCTATTGATGGTACTACATTAAACTTACCCAACGCTTCTTTAACCGTTGCAGATAAAATCGACCAGATAGCTTGTTCGTTTTCAAACTTAATTTCCGTTTTTGTAGGATGGATGTTAATGTCAATTGTTTGCGGATCAACTTCAAAATAAATAAAATAGGACGGATTATCAGAAGGTTGTATCAACTGATTATAAGCCAGCATGACAGCTTTATGAAAATAGGAATGACGCATGTATCTTCCGTTGACAAAAAAGAACTGATGCGCCTGTTTCTGGGCATATTCGGGACGACCGATAAATCCTTTGATATTGACAAGGTTGGTTTCCGTTTCAATGCTCAACAATTGCTGATGGAGTTTCTTTTTTGCCGTTCCGAAGACTTGTTCTATTCTCAGTTTCGTATTCGATACAGGCAGATTAAAAACCTCATTTTCAGCATCATAAAACGAGAACTCCACATCTGGATGTACCAATACAATGCGGTAAAATTCATTTAAGAGATGGTTTTTCTCTACATTGTCGCTTTTCAAAAAACGACGACGAGCAGGAACGTTAAAGAACAGGTTCTTCACCTGAAAAGAAGTACCTTTATCACACTGAACAGGCTCCTGTTTAAAAACCCGGCTTCCGGCAATTTCAACCAAAGTCCCGAGCTCATCTTCTTCCCTGCGGGAACGCACCTCCACCTGAGCAACAGCAGCAATGGATGCCAGAGCTTCCCCCCTGAAGCCCATGGTACGAATGGAAAACAAATCCTGTGCATCTTTGATTTTGGATGTAGCATGTCTTTCAAAAGCCATCCGGGCATCCGTTTCACTCATTCCTTTACCATTGTCTGATACTTGCACAAGTGTACGTCCCGCATCTTTGATAACCACCCGGATAAAAGTTGCACCTGCATCAATGGCATTCTCCACCAACTCTTTTAAAACAGATGCGGGACGTTGAATTACCTCTCCGGCAGCAATCTGGTTGGCAACTGAATCAGGCAATAAATGAATGACATCATGCATGAACTTGAAATATAAATCGGTATGTTAGGAACAATATTTTATCGCATCAGAAAATAAGCAATCAGAAACAATATCAGAATGATAATAATCAGACGGATATTAGACTGGCGAACCTGAGCGTGTTTTGAATTTCTGTTCCTATCAGCCATTTCGCGAAAGGATCCACGATGAAGAATCGTTGGTTGATAAGCTCCCTTTGCATCTGGATTTCCTTGTTTTTCCTCTTGCTCCAGGTGCTTCATACGTTCCTTCTGTGCTTCTTTCTTCGGATCGTAATAGATTGGTTTATATTTGTAAACCAACGGCTTGTGTAATTTAAAGAAATTCATAATTTTGTTTTTAAAAATAACCGGCTATATTAACCCCTATCTACTCAAATAAACTCTCCGTCAAATGAAACCACTGCGTCATTCACAAACTGACGAATTCTGGCTTCATCATCTTTTTTGCATATCAGCAACACATTATCCGATTCTGCGACCAAATAACCTGATAACCCTTCAATCACGGCCAACTTATCCGGGGATAAAGCAATAATATTTTCACTGCTGTCATATAGCAAGGTTTTACCTTTCAGCGTAACATTTTCATGTTCATCCTTGTTCGACATTTCATACAATGAGCCCCAGGTTCCAAGGTCGGTCCACCCAATATCTGCACACAGCACATGTACATTTTCCGCTTGCTCTAAGATTCCATAATCAATGGATATATTCATACAGGTTGGATAAATCTCATTGATAAATTCCTGCTCTTTTGCGGTATTATACAATCCATTCCCCATGTTAAATTTTGAGGCAACATCAGGTAATAAGCTTTCGAAAGCATGGTCAATTGTTTTCAGGTTCCAGAGAAAAATCCCTGAATTCCAATAGAATTCACCAGTTTCAAAAAACACCTGAGCGAGTTCGGCATTTGGTTTTTCAGTAAATGTTTTTACTTTATGTGGATTTTCTGTTCCTTCTTCCACCTGAATATATCCATAGCCTGTTTCGGGGCGACTGGGTTGTACACCGATTGTCAACAAGGAATCGTTTTTTTCTACAAAATCGAGTCCTTTTTTTAGTATATCAATAAAATCATTCTCTTTTAAAATCAAGTGATCTGAAGGGGCAACAATGATATTTGCCTGTTTCGTCATAGCTTTGATTCTGTTTATCGCATAAGCTATACAAGGAGCTGTATTTCTGCGGTAAGGTTCCAGTAACACCTGCTTATCGCGGATCTCAGGGAGTTGTTCCAATATAGTATCTTTATATATCACATTGGATACAATCAGGATGTTTTCTGCCGGCACTACTTTTCTGAAACGTTCATAAGTCATCTGTAACAATGAACGTCCGGTACCAAAAAAATCAAGAAATTGTTTAGGCCTGTTTGTCCTGCTAAAAGGCCAGAACCGGCTTCCTACACCTCCGGCCATAATAACACAATAATTCTGATTCATAAGATATTGTATGTTTTATTATCTGTGATTTTCACGTCACATTTGAAAGCACTAAGATAGTGAGATTATTTTGTTACCACAAAAAAAACGGCTTTGTTTTTTAAACCATATAAGTTATATAAGGAGCATTAAAGTTAATGTTTTAACTTGTGCATATTTTTCTTTCAAAATATTTTTATTACGGATTGTAAATTACTAAAATGGTTTATCTGGAAAAAAAAACGGGATAGCTGTTTACAACACCACCCCGTCTTTAATTATCCAATACAATTCTTATTGTTCATTTGATTCAATGTCCAGCACATTTTTTCTGGCATCGACTTTCTTGTCGTATTCATCCCTCGAATAAACAATGATCTTTTCAATTTCACGCTGACCAGTACCCGCAGGTATAAGGTGACCACAAATCACGTTTTCTTTCAAGCCTTCTAGACGATCCACTTTACCATTAATAGCAGCATCGTTCAAAACTTTGGTCGTTTCCTGGAAGGAAGCAGCCGACATGAAACTACTGGTTTGCAATGCAGCGCGGGTGATTCCCTGCAGAATCTGGTTAGAGGTTGCAGGAACAGCATCCCGTGTTACCACCAGACGAAGGTCGCGACGCTTGAGCGCGCTGTTTTCATCCCGTAATTTTCTCGGTGTAATAATCTGACCGGCTTTCAGTGTTGCTGAATCTCCCGGATCGACAATTACTTTCTTACCCCAGATACGGTCGTTTTCTTCCATGAACTCATTCTTGTCAACAATTTGTTTTTCAAGGAAGCGGGTATCCCCCTGTTCCAGTATTTCCACTTTACGCATCATCTGACGAACAATTACCTCAAAATGTTTGTCGTTGATTTTAACACCCTGGAGACGATATACGTCCTGTACTTCATTCACGATATAATCCTGAACAGCAGTCGGACCTTTAATCATCAAGATATCCGTTGGCGTGATAGCTCCATCGGACAACGGTGTCCCGGCACGGACGAAGTCATTTTCTTGTACAAGAATCTGTTTTGAAAGCGGAATCATGTATTTTTTCACCTCTCCGGATTTTGAAGTAATGCTCAGCTCTCGGTTTCCTCGTTTGATTTTTCCGAAATTCACTTCACCGTCAATTTCAGCTACAACAGCCGGGTTCGATGGATTACGGGCTTCAAACAACTCTGTCACACGCGGAAGTCCACCAGTGATGTCACCTGTTTTTCCTACAGCGCGGGGAATCTTAACAAGCATCTGACCGGTCTTGATGGAATCTCTATCTTCCAGCACTAAGTGAGCGCCTACCGGCAAGTTGTATGTACGAAGCACTTCTCCGTTTTTATCGAGAATGTGAGCACTTGGCACTTTATTCCGGTCTTTAGACTCAATAATGATCTTTTCACGCAAGCCGGTAGCCTCATCAACATCTGTTTTATAAGTAACGTTTTCAACAACATCCTCAAACTTAATTTTACCCTCATTTTCAGAGATGATAACGGCGTTAAACGGATCCCATTCACAAACAACCTGTCCTTTCGTTCCATTATCTCCATTTCTAACATAGAGTTTAGAACCGTATGGGATATTTTGTGTTGTCAGTGTAATGCCCGTGTTGGGATCAATCACGCGCATTTCAGCCAAACGACTTACCACAACCTGATACACATTACCACTTTCATCCTTCACTTCCACGGTGCGCAATTCGTCAAACTCCAAACGTCCATCGTAACGCAACGTGATTTTAGATTCAGCAGCGATATTTGAAGCGATACCACCGACGTGGAAAGTACGCAGTGTCAACTGAGTACCGGGTTCTCCAATCGACTGGGCAGCAATAACCCCAACAGCCTCTCCCTGATGAACCATTTTGCCGGTTGCCAAGTTACGACCGTAACATTTAGCACAAACACCTTTCTTCGACTCACAAGTAAGTACCGATCTGATTTCTACCCTTTCAATAGGCGAATCTTGAATTTTCTTTGCCAAGGGTTCTGTAATCTGTTCACCTGATTCAACAATAAGTTCCCCGGTAAGCGGATGATAGATATCGTGTACAGAAACGCGACCCAATATTCTTTCGTACAAGGAAGAAATCACGTCCTCATTGTTTTTCATTTCAGTAGCTACTAACCCGCGCAAGGTACCACAGTCATCTTCCGTAATGATAACATCCTGAGACACGTCCACCAAACGACGGGTTAAGTAACCCGCATCTGCGGTTTTCAACGCCGTATCCGCCAAACCTTTACGTGCACCGTGTGTTGAAATAAAGTACTCCAATACCGACAAGCCTTCCTTAAAGTTCGACAGAATCGGGTTCTCGATAATCTGACCTCCTTCTGCTCCTGATTTCTGGGGTTTTGCCATCAAACCACGCATACCGGAAAGCTGGCGAATCTGTTCTTTTGAACCACGCGCACCGGAATCGAGCATCATGTAAACCGAATTAAAGCCCTGGTTATCGTTTGCCAGTTGTTTCATCAGGATATTAGACAACTTAGAATTGACATGTGTCCAGGTATCAATAATCTGGTTATAGCGTTCGTTATTGGTAATGAATCCCATATTATAAAGATTCATAATTTCTTCCACTTCAGCATTACCTTCTTTAACAAGTTGTTCTTTCTCAGCCGGGATGATCACATCATTCAGGTTGAACGACAACCCTCCCCTAAATGCCATACTATAACCCAGGTCTTTGATATCATCAAGGAATTGTGCTGTACGCGAAACACCGCAAACTTCAATCACAGTACCAATGATATCACGCAACGATTTTTTGGAAAGGAGTTCGTTGATATAACCAACTTCAGTAGGTACACACTTATTAAACAATATACGTCCTACTGTTGTTTCGATAACTTTCTTAACTGGGTTTCCCTCTTTATTCTGTTCGATAATACGCACTTTAATCCAGGCGTGAAGATCAACCTTCCCTTCGTTATAAGCAATTTCTGCTTCTTCCGGAGAATAGAAAATCAGTCCTTCCCCTTTCGCTCCCTGACAAGGTTTGGTAATATAATATAAACCAAGCACCATATCCTGTGACGGCACTGTAATAGGCGCACCGTTTGCAGGATTTAAAATATTGTGTGATGCAAGCATCAACATTTGAGCTTCCAGAATAGCCTCATTTCCAAGTGGCAAATGCACAGCCATTTGGTCACCGTCGAAGTCGGCGTTGAAAGCCGTACAAGACAGTGGGTGTAACTGAATAGCCTTACCTTCAATCATCTTCGGCTGGAAGGCCTGGATACCAAGGCGGTGAAGTGTCGGGGCGCGGTTTAGTAATACGGGATGTCCTTTCATCACGTACTCTAAAATATCCCAGATCACCGGGTCTTTACGATCAACGATTTTTTTCGCTGATTTTACCGTTTTCACGATTCCGCGCTCAATAAGTTTGCGGATCACAAACGGTTTATAGAGTTCGGCAGCCATGTCTTTTGGCAGACCGCATTCATGCATTTTTAATTCAGGACCTACAACGATAACTGAACGGGCTGAGTAATCAACACGTTTACCAAGCAGGTTCTGACGGAAACGTCCTTGTTTACCTTTCAATGAATCAGAAAGAGATTTCAGCGGACGGTTGGCATCTGTTTTAACAGCACTTGACTTACGACTGTTATCGAACAGGGAGTCAACTGCTTCCTGTAACATACGTTTTTCATTACGCAGAATTACTTCCGGCGCTTTGATTTCAATCAAACGTTTCAGACGGTTGTTACGGATAATCACACGACGGTATAAGTCGTTCAGGTCGGAAGTTGCAAAACGTCCACCATCAAGGGGAACTAACGGACGTAATTCCGGCGGAATCACGGGAACGATTTTAACAATCATCCATTCCGGTTTGTTCCTTTGTTTTGAAGCACGGAACGATTCTACGATCTGCAGACGTTTCAGGGCTTCATTTTTACGTTGCTGTGAACTGTCATTACTTGCTTTGTTACGTAAATCATAAGACAATTCATCCAGGTCAAGACGTGAAAGCAAATCATGTATTGCTTCAGCGCCCATCTTGGCTATAAATTTATTCGGATCTGTATCATCAAGCAGTTGATTATCACGAGGAAGAGCATCCATAATATCCAGGTATTCTTCTTCAGAAATCAATTCACCATCAATAATATTTTCTCCATTATCAGCAACACCCGCCTGGATAATCACATATTTTTCATAATAGATAATCGCATCTAATTTTTTGGTAGGCATACCAAGTAAATATCCGATTTTGTTCGGCAACGAACGGAAATACCAGATATGTGCAACGGGCACCACCAACTGAATGTGTCCGACACGTTCACGACGTACTTTTTTCTCAGTCACTTCCACCCCACAGCGATCACAAACGATTCCTTTATAGCGGATACGTTTATATTTACCACAATGACATTCGAAATCTTTCGTAGGACCAAAGATGCGTTCGCAAAATAAACCATCGCGTTCAGGTTTGTAAGTCCGATAGTTGATGGTTTCAGGCTTAAGCACCTCACCATTGGATAATTTTAGAATTTCTTCAGGAGATGCCAACCCGATAGAGATTTTATTAAAATTACTCTTAATTTTATTTTCAGTTTTAAAAGCCATAACTTTTTTTTATTTACAATTTAATAAATTGACAAGGGGCAATTTATAGGAAAATTCAAAGAGAGACCTCTTTACCCCCTCTATTAGAGGGGGTAATAGGGAGGCTTATTCTAAATTAACACTCAGTCCCAGTCCTCTTAACTCATGCAACAATACATTGAGTGATTCCGGGATTCCGGGTGCGGGCATTGGTTCTCCTTTAACAATCGCTTCATAAGTACGGGCGCGACCTAACACATCATCCGATTTCACGGTCAGGATTTCCTGCAAGATGTGAGCGGCACCGAATGCTTCGAGCGCCCAAACTTCCATTTCCCCGAAACGCTGTCCACCGAACTGGGCTTTACCACCAAGCGGTTGTTGCGTAATCAGTGAGTACGGACCGATTGAACGGGCATGCATTTTGTCTTCTACCATGTGGCCTAATTTCAACATATAAATCACACCCACTGTAGCAGCCTGGTCGAAGCGCTCACCAGTTCCTCCGTCATACAAGTATGTTTTACCATACTTAGGTACACCTGCTTTTTCAGTCCACTCATTCAAATCATCCAGGGTAGCTCCGTCGAAAATCGGAGTGGCAAAACGAACATTCATTTCTTTTCCTGCCCAACCAAGTACCGTTTCAAAAATCTGTCCGAGGTTCATACGTGAAGGCACACCCAGCGGGTTCAATACTATATCAACCGGTGTTCCATCGGCGAGGAAAGGCATATCTTCCTGACGCACAATACGGGAAACAATACCTTTGTTACCATGGCGACCGGCCATTTTATCTCCCACACGAATTTTACGTTTTTTAGCGATATACACCTTGGCTACCTGAACGATACCGGTAGGTAATTCGTCTCCAATCGTGATATTGAATTTCTGCCGTTTAATATGTGCATCTAATTCTTTATACTTTTTCAGGTAATTCAAAATGAGCTGTCTGATCAATTCATTTTTATGCGTATCCTGTGTCCATTTACTTAACTGAACGGTTGTGAAATCGACTTCACGCAATCTTTCTTCCGTGAATTTGCTATTTCTGGATATCAAATCTGTTCCCAGGAAATCCTTCACACCAGCCGATAATTTGTCAGCTGTAAGTACCAGTAATTTCTCGATCAAAGTATTTTGCAGCACATTTGCCTGCGCTTCGAATTCTTCATCCAAACGAGGTAAAACCGCTTTATCTGCCAATTTTGATTTTCTGTTTTTCTGAGCTTTTGAGAACAAGCGTTTTCCGATGACAACACCAGACAAGGAAGGAGTCGCCTTCAGTGAAGCATCCTTAACATCACCGGCTTTGTCACCGAAGATTGCTCGCAACAATTTTTCCTCTGGCGATGGATCAGATTCCCCTTTCGGTGTAATCTTACCAATGATGATATCACCCGGTTCAACCCGTGCACCAACACGAATAATTCCGTTCTCATCCAAATCTTTCGTTGCTTCTTCACTTACATTCGGAATATCTGCCGTAAACTCTTCAACCCCGCGTTTTGTTTCACGAACTTCAAGCAATTGTTCTACCACATGTACTGAGGTAAACACATCATCACGCACCAATCTTTCATTGATTACAATCGCATCCTCAAAGTTGTAACCTTTCCAGGGCATGAAGGCCACTTTCAGGTTTTTACCAATGGCAAGTTCTCCTTTCTCGGTAGAATATCCTTCTGTCAGAATCATACCCGGTTCAACCCGGTCGCCCTTACGAACAATAGAACGCAGGTCGATGGTAGTATTCTGATTTGTCTTTTGGAACTTCAGAAATTTATATTCTTTTACAGCCGAATCGAAGCTGATGAACTCCTCTTCTTCTGTTCTGTCGTATTTTATTTTGATACAATCCGCATCCACATATTCAACAACACCATGGCCTTCAGCCGTAATCTGTGTGCGCGAGTCACGAATCAGCTGACCTTCGATACCGGTACCAACAATCGGTGCTTCACAACGTAACAACGGAACAGCCTGGCGCATCATGTTTGAACCCATCAAGGCACGGTTGGCGTCATCATGTTCGAGGAAAGGAATCAAAGCTGCCGCGATAGATGCAATCTGTGAGGGCGCAACGTCCATCAGATGAACCTTCTCCGGACTTACAACCGGGAAGTCAGCTCCCAAACGGGATTTAACTTTCGAACGGATAAATGTTCCATCATCATTTAACGGAGCATTACCCTGAGCAACCACCAAATCCTCTTCTTCTTCGGCAGTAAAATATTTTATTCCACCAGGGTTTATATCAACTACCGAATTTTTCACCGTGCGATAGGGGGTCTCGATAAATCCAAAATCATTGATTTTAGCGTATATACACAGAGAAGAAATCAATCCGATATTCGGACCTTCAGGTGTTTCAATCGGGCATAAACGACCATAATGCGTATAGTGTACGTCACGAACCTCAAAACCGGCACGTTCACGAGACAAACCACCAGGGCCAAGCGCCGACATACGACGTTTGTGAGTAATTTCAGCCAGCGGGTTCTGCTGATCCATAAATTGCGACAACGCGTTGGTTCCGAAGAAAGAGTTAATCACAGAAGAAATACTTTTCGCGTTGATCAGGTCAATCGGAGTAAACACCTCATTATCGCGCACGTTCATTCTTTCACGAATGGTACGTGCCATACGGGAAAGTCCGACTCCAAACTGATTGTACATTTGCTCACCAACAGTACGCACACGACGGTTACTCAGGTGGTCGATATCATCCACCTCGGCTTTCGAGTTAATGAGCTCAATCAGGTACTTGATGATTTCGATGATGTCTTCCTTGGTCAGCACCTTAACATCCGGATTAATCGACAGATTGAGTTTGCGGTTGATACGGAAACGACCCACATCACCTAAGTCATAACGTTTTTCTGAGAAGAAAAGGTTATTGATCACCTCACGTGCAGTAGAATCATCAGCCGGAACAGCATTACGCAACTGACGGTAGATATAAACTACCGCTTCTTTTTCAGAGTTACTCGGGTCTTTTTGCAGGGTGTTATAAATAATGGCATAATCATTTTGATTAGCATCGCCCTTGTGCAAAAGAATATTTTGTGCTCCCGACTCAATAATCTCATCGATGTGTTTGGCTTCCAGAACTGTTTCCCTGTCGATAATCACTTCGTTACGTTCGATACTTACCACCTCACCGGTATCTTCATCGACAAAGTCTTCCACCCAGCTTTTCAACACACGGGCAGCCAGTTTCTGACCAATCGCTTTTTTAAGGCTGGTTTTATTCACCTTAATTTCTTCAGCCAGGTTAAAGATTTCCAGTATATCTTTATCACTTTCATATCCGATAGCACGCAGCAGCGTTGTTACCGGTAATTTCTTTTTACGATCAATGTAAGCATACATTACATTGTTGATGTCGGTTGCAAACTCGATCCAGGAACCACGGAAAGGAATGATACGGGCTGAGTAGAGTTTGGTGCCATTGGCATGCATGCTTTGTCCAAAAAACACACCAGGAGAGCGGTGCAACTGAGAAACAATTACACGTTCGGCGCCATTAATAACAAAAGTACCTTTTGGAGTCATGTAAGGAATCGGACCCAGGTAAACATCCTGAATCACCGTATCAAAATCCTCATGATCCGGATCAGTACAATACAGTTTCAACTTGGCCTTTAACGGGATAGAATAAGTTAAGCCCCTTTCGATACATTCCTCGATGCTGTACCTGGGAGGATCAACATAATAGTCGAGGAACTCAAGAATGAAGTTGTTACGCGTGTCTGCTATAGGAAAGTTTTCCATGAAAACCTTATAGAGACCTTCGGTTTTTCTTTTTTCAGGGGAAGTATCCATCTGAAAAAAGTCATGAAAAGATTTTAATTGAACTTCCAGAAAGTCGGGGTAGTCATACTGGTTTTTTATGGAAGCAAAATTGATTCTCTGATCTTTATTTGATGAAGACATTTTCAAAGAGTTTATAGTTGATGCGGTGTGAACTTAACTGTGGTGAACCCACGAATATGAGTTCAATATTAATATAGACATGAAAAGGTTTAGAATCCCTCATTACGAGGGAATCTAAACCAAAATCCTGATAATCAGGCAACTTTATTCTTATTTAAGTTCTACTTCAGCTCCGCCTTCAGTCAACGCTTTGTTCAGGGCATCAGCTTCGTCTTTTGTAACACCTTCTTTAATTGCAGAAGGAGCTGCATCTACAAGGTCTTTAGCTTCTTTCAAACCGAGACCGGTAAGTTCTTTCACTAATTTTACGATTGCTAATTTATTAGCACCCGGGCTTTTCAAGATAACATCGAAAGAATTTTTTTCTTCTACTGCTTCAGCAGCAGCTCCGGCAGCAGGACCGGCAGCAACAGCAACAGCTGCAGCAGCGGGTTCGATACCATATTCATCTTTCAAAATTTGAGCTAACTCATTTACTTCTTTAACGGTCAAGTTAACTAATTGTTCTGCAAAAGCTTTCAAATCTGCCATTGTCTTAATTTTTATAGATTTTATTTTTTGTTTTTTTATTTTGAAATTATCTTTCCGACAATGTTTTCAACACGCCGTGAATAGTAGTTCCTCCTGATTGGAGTGCGGACACAACGTTCTTAGCAGGCGATTGCAACAATCCGATGATTTCGCCGATAAGTTCGTTTTTACTCTTAATTGAGATCAACGTTTCCAGGTGGTTTTCACCAATATAGAATGATTCTTCTACATATGCCGCTTTCAGTAACGGTTTTTTACTCTTGCTGTTTTTGCTGAATTCCTTGATCAGTTTAGCAGGAGCATTACCATTGTTAGAAAGCATCAACGATGTTTCTCCTTTCAGTGTAACATACAACTCACTAAAGTCAGCACCTGAATTTTCCAGGGCTTTTTTTAACAAGGTATTTTTAACCACCATCAGTTTAACATCCTGCTTATAACATGTTCTGCGTAAGCTACTGGTTTCTTCTGCATTTAACCCGCCGATATCGGCCAGATAGAAATGTGCATAAGATTGAATCGTTGACTCAAGTTGTTTTATTATTGCGCTTTTATCTTCCTTTTTCATAAACTATAAATTTTATTCTTCAACTGATTTTGGGTCAATTTTAACACCCATACTCATTGTGCTCGAAAGATAAATGCTCTTCACATAAGTACCTTTGGCTGCTGTCGGTTTCAGTTTCATCAATGTAGAGATAAATTCTTTGGCATTTTCAACGATCATATCAGCAGTGAATGACACTTTACCGATTGATGTATGAACGATACCGGCTTTATCAACTTTAAAGTCGATTTTACCTTGTTTTACCTCTTTAACTGCCCCTGCCACGTCATTGGTAACCGTTCCGCTTTTGGGGTTCGGCATCAATCCGCGAGGACCGAGCACGCGACCCAGCGCACCTAATTTACCCATGATGGCAGGCATGGTGATGATCACATCAACATCAGTCCAACCGCCTTTAATTTTTTCGATATATTCATCGAGGCCGACATAGTCAGCTCCGGCTTCTTTAGCCGCTGCTTCCTGATCGGGAGTACATAATGCAAGAACCCTTACTTGTTTACCGGTTCCGTTTGGCAGCGATACAACACCACGTACCATTTGGTTGGCTTTACGGGGGTCAACACCTAAGCGTACATCAATATCTACAGAAGCATCGAATTTAGTCGTTGTAATTTCTTTAACCAATTCAGCTGCTTCCTTTAGTGTATAGGCTTTTCCCGCTTCAATTTTTGCGTTAGCCAACTTTTGATTTTTTGTCAGTTTACTCATTATTGAAGTCTTTTTTAATTATTACCAGGAAAATTACCTTTTACAGTAATGCCCATACTTCTCGCTGTACCAGCAACCATTTTCATGGCTGCATCTAACTCAAAACAATTCAAATCGACCATTTTGTCTTCGGCAATTTGTTTTACCTGATCCCAAGTAATTTCAGCCACCTTTTTACGGTTAGGCTCTGCCGATCCTCCTTTCGTTTTTGAAGCTTCCAGCAACTGGATCGCAACGGGAGGAGTTTTAACAATAAAATCGAATGACTTGTCTGTGTAATAGGTGATAACAACAGGTAAAACCTTCCCGGCTTTATCCTGGGTTCTGGCATTAAATTGTTTGCAAAACTCCATAATGTTGATCCCTTTAGCACCTAAAGCAGGTCCTACCGGGGGAGATGGGTTTGCCGCACCTCCTTTAATCTGTAATTTAATAAGTCCAGCAATCTCTTTAGCCATAATTGTTATTTTTTTGAAGATTAATTGGAATACCGGTTTGTAACGGAACCGATTATTCCCGTTCTACCTGATTGAAAGAGAGTTCAAGCGGAGTTTTCCGTCCGAACACTAACACCATAACTTTGAGCTTTTTCTTCTCGTTGTTGACTTCCTCAATAATACCCGTGAAACCATTGAACGGACCGGAAATAACTTTCACGCTCTCATCCTTCAGGTAAGGAGTCAGCAAGTCAGCTTCGCTTTCCTGCATTTCATCCACTACCCCAAGAATTCTGTTCACTTCGGCACTTCGTACCGGAGTAGGAACGTTGTTTTTTTCTTCTAAAAATCCGAAAACATTAGGAATCTGACGGATACGATGAGCAATTTCTCCAACAAGATTCGCCTCTATCAAGACATATCCCGGCATGAGATTAATCTCTTTTGTGATATGTTTTCCGTTACGAATAATTATCTTTTTTTCAGTAGGAATAACCACCTGAGAAACAAACTGACCAAGATCAGAATTATTGATTTCAGCATCAATATACTCCTTTACTTTGTTCTCTTTTCCACTAAAAGCACGTAATACGTACCATTTGAAATTAGTTGTCTCAGACACAATGAATTCCTCCTAAATTAATTACAATAATTTTTCATACACGAAAGTCATGATAGTTTCAAAACTCAGGTCCATAACCCATACTATCAAGGCAATAATGATGGAAGCAATCAAAACCACGATAGCACTGTTCATCAATTCAGCACGTGTTGGCCACGACACTTTTTGAACGAGTTCTGTGTACGACTCTTTGATATAGTTTACTACTTTCATATTAAATAGAATTTGCACGGGCAGAGAGGCTCGAACTCCCGACACCTGGTTTTGGAGACCAGTGCTCTACCAACTGAGCTACGCCCGTAGAAAACAGCCCTACCCAAACCCTCCCTTAAAGGGAGAGGGCTTTTGATTAGCAGGGTTGTAGTATATTTACTCTCTAAAAGCTCCCCCCTTTGGGGGAATTTAGGGGGCTTAGTCCAACAATTCAGTAATCTGACCTGAACCTACTGTACGTCCACCTTCGCGGATAGCAAAACGCAAACCTACGTTACAAGCTACAGGATAAATCAGTTTAACTGAAATTTCAAGGTTGTCGCCCGGCATAACCATTTCAGTTCCTTCCGGCAACTGAATTTCACCAGTAACGTCCAATGTACGGATATAGAACTGAGGGCGGTATTTGTTATGAAATGGAGTGTGACGGCCACCTTCTTCTTTCTTCAGGATATAAACTGCTGCTTTGAATGAAGTATGAGGAGTCACTTTACCCGGGTGGGTAATAACCATACCACGTTTGATTTCGTCTTTGTCAATACCACGTAACAACAAACCTACGTTATCACCAGCCTGACCATCGTCCAGAATTTTGCGGAACATTTCCACACCGGTTACAACTGATTTCTTAGCTTCGTGACCCAGACCAATGATCTGAACTTCTTCACCGGTTTTGATTTTACCGGTTTCGATACGACCAGTAGCAACTGTACCACGACCGGTGATAGAGAATACATCTTCAACCGGCATCAGGAAAGGTTTATCAACTGCACGTTTAGGTAATTCAATCCATGTATCAACAGCATCCATCAGTTCCATTACTTTATCTTCCCATTGTGCCACTCCGTTCAGTGCACCAAGAGCAGAACCGCGGATAATAGGGGTATTATCACCATCGAATTCATAGAATGAAAGCAGTTCGCGCATTTCCATTTCTACCAGCTCCAACATCTCTTCGTCATCAACCATATCACATTTGTTCATGAAAACAACGATACGGGGAACGTTTACCTGACGAGCCAACAAGATGTGTTCACGAGTCTGAGGCATCGGACCGTCTGTAGCTGCTACTACGATAATAGCACCGTCCATTTGAGCAGCACCGGTAACCATATTCTTAACGTAGTCAGCGTGACCCGGACAGTCAACGTGCGCATAGTGACGGTTAGCAGTCTGGTATTCTACGTGTGAAGTATTAATTGTAATACCACGTTCTTTTTCTTCAGGAGCATTATCGATTGAATCGAATGAACGCAACTCAGAAAGTCCTTTTTTTGCTAATACAGTAGTAATAGCAGCGGTCAAGGTAGTTTTACCGTGGTCAACGTGACCAATGGTACCTACGTTTACGTGAGGTTTCGACCTGTCAAATTTTTCTTTTGCCATAACTCAAAGATTATTTTTAGATTTTAAACGATATATATTTTATAAAAGCTTTATACTTAGAGCTGTTGATGGGACTTGAACCCGCGACCTCTTCCTTACCAAGGAAGTGCTCTACCCCTGAGCTACAACAGCAAAAGAGCGGAAGACGGGACTCAAACCCGCGACCCTCAGCTTGGAAGGCTAATGCTCTATCAACTGAGCTACTTCCGCAAAAAGTGGGCAGTGAAGGATTCGAACCTCCGAAGTCGAAAGACAGCTGAGTTACAGTCAGCCCCAGTTGGCCACTTTGGTAACTGCCCATTTCATTTTTTGAGCCTCTTGTCGGATTCGAACCAACGACCCCGAGATTACAAATCACGTGCTCTGGCCAGCTGAGCTAAAGAGGCAATACCTTAATAATTAGTGCTTTTAATCGAATAAAAAGCCGTTTAAACACTCCTATTTAAACGGCTTGCAAATGTACGAAATTATTTTGGAATACAAAACAATTCGATTAATATTTTATTTTTTAGTGAGTTTTTCCTTGAATTTAAGTATCTGCTTTTCGAGTGCTTCTACCGATAAGTCAACTGCCTCTTCAAACGTATCACAAACCTTGGATGCAAAAAAATCAGCCGAAGGAACAGATATCTTGATTTCTGCTTCTTTGTTCGTTGCCGTTTCCGGCTTTACTACTTTTAAATACACCTCTACATTCAAAATCTCATCGAATAACCGGGTCAGCTTCTTTGTTTTTTTTTCAATGTACGACTCCAATGCATTGGTTGCATCAAAATTAATAGACTGAACTCTGAGTTTCATAACTACCTCCTTCTTTATTTGGCTCTGGGATGAGCCCGTTTATATATATTGTATAGCTCTCCAAAACCTGTATGGGTATAAACCTGTGTTGCCGCAAGCGAACTGTGGCCCAATAATTCTTTTACTGCGTTTATATCTGCACCGCCATCCAGCAGACCGGTGGCAAAACTGTGGCGCAGAACATGGGGACTAATCTGAGGAAGAGTGCTGACCTGCGACATCAGCCTGTGAACAATATTATACACCAGCTTCGGATACATTTTTTTCCCGCCGGCTCTTACAAACAAATGTGATGTGGATATCCCCACAAAATCATTTTTTTTATTTATATATGCTGAAATTTTCTCACAAAGAGATTTGTCGAGTGGAATGATGCGCTGCTTGTTCCGTTTTCCAATCACTCTTAACTCTCCCGCAGCTATATCTACATCCTTTTCCTGAATAGCAATTAATTCTGATAACCTAACTCCTGTCATATAAAAAACCTCCAAAATTAGCACATCTCTTACACGCTCAAAATCATTTGAAGGAAGAAAAGGATTCTCAATAACCTGACTTACTTCCCTGTGCTTAAAAAACACCGGAAGTGGCTTTTTTGTTTTTGGAAGTATAATTTTTAACGTTGGATTTGTTGTTACGAGACCCCGTTTGAGCAGGTATCTCCAACATGATTTCAGAGAAGAAATTTTACGGGAAATGCTACGGGCAGATATTCCTTGCTGCATCAGCTCCAGAATCCATTGCTGAATATCAGCCGGAGTAATCTTATAAGAATTGAAGTTTTCCTCATCAATCCCCAAAAACACAAGAAACTGATTGAGGTCGTTTTTATATGACAAAACAGTATGAGAGGAATAATTCTTCTCATACTGTAAATATTGCAGAAAACCGTTAATCATAACCTCGTTCCAATTCTGCAACGAAAATAGAATAAATTAATCAGAAATACAAATTATCCGCAGATAATTTAACCCTATTTTTATTCTTGTCCGAGCTGCATTTTTTGTACGTAAACCGCATGCATTTTCTGCTCACGCTTTACTATAGAAGGTTTATCGAAACACTGACGGCGACGGAGTTCTTTCACAACACCGGTTTTTTCAAATTTACGTTTGAATTTTTTTAACGCTCTTTCAATGTTTTCGCCTTCTTTAACAGGAACTACGATCATAATTATTAACTGTTTATGTGTATTAATTCGTTATTTTGAAAATTGGACTGCAAAGATAGAGAAGTTTTTTTAATCAACAAAAGAATCAGATGTTTTTTTTACCTGATGGATGTTTTTTATCTTTGCGTTTTAAAATCAAACAAAAAAGTCAGTAGACATTATTATTTATTATATTTCGTTTTCTCACTTCGTTCGAAATGACAGTCAACATTTTTATATATAGGAAGGAATTGATTGGTGGCTTCGTCACCAATCAATTCCTTCCATACTTAATTTATTGTTGTCATTCTGAGCGTAGCGAAGAATCTAATATTTTTAAAATAACTACACTAAATACTAAGCCATGAAATTATACTGGCAATTATTCATTACCTTCTTTAGAATCGGTTTTTTTACAATCGGGGGTGGCTATGCCATGATCCCGCTGATTGAAAAAGAGGTCGTTGACAGAAGAAAATGGATCGTGGCAAGAGAGTTTATTGACATGCTTGCAATGGCTCAGTCAGCCCCGGGCGTAATGGCAATCAACACGTCGATTTTCGTGGGCTATAAATTAAAAGGCACGAAAGGCAGTATAGCCGCCGCTGTCGGATGCGCTTTACCTTCTTTTATTATCATTGTTCTGATTGCCACTTTTTTTGTTGACATGCGCGAAAACCCGACCGTCAACCGTATTTTCAAGGGAATCCGTCCAGCCGTGGTTGCGCTTATTGCTGCACCCTTGTGGAGAATGGCTAAATCAGCTAACATCAATTACAAGACGATATTTATTCCTATCGCTGTAATTGTACTTATCTGGATATTTAACGTACCACCGGCGTACGTGGTTGGTTTGTCTATTTTAGGCGGATTGGCGTATGGAACGTTTAAACGGCGGTAGTTATTTAGTGGTTAGTGGTCAGTTGAGAGCGCAGAGCGGAAAACGGAGAGTGAATAGCGAATAACAAAAAATGAATAACGAATTGCTGAGAGTGGCTTCCGGAGGAAGCGAAGTTTAGTAACCAGTAAGCTTGCTTACTGGGTTATGAAGCATACTCCACCTAAAGGAGCTGCCGTAGGTAGCGACGAAATCGGAAACCGGCGACTGATGACTGGTTACCGTAAACATAAAAAAAAGAAATATGATCAATTACAATCAAATTCCTTCTCCTTGCTTTGTGCTGGATGAGGTGAAGTTCCGCAATAATCTGGAGCTGATTCGCTCGGTTAAAGATCAGGCTGGTATTGAAATTATACTGGCTTTCAAGGCTTTTGCCATGTGGAGTACTTTCCCCATTGTCAGGGAATACATCCCCTGCTCTACTGCCAGTTCTTTGGCTGAAGCCCGGTTGGCCTTCGAAGAAATGGGAAGTCCGGCACACACCTATGCTCCGGCTTATTCAGATAAAGAGTTTGATGAGATCATGCAGTACAGCAGTCACATCACGTTCAACTCGCTTGCCCAGTTTGAGAAATTTTATCCCCGCACCCAATTCTATAATATATCCTGCGGACTACGTATCAATCCTGAGTTTTCGGATGTAGGGACGGATTTGTACAATCCCTGTTCACCCGGTTCACGACTGGGCATCATTGCTGAAAAGTTAGGGGATAGATTACCTGCCGGCGTTGAGGGATTACATTTTCACACCCTCTGCGAAAGCAATTCCTTCGATTTGGAAAGGACGTTACTGGTCGTTGAACAGAAATACGGTCATCTGTTCAGTCAGATCAAATGGCTGAACATGGGCGGCGGTCACCTGATGACCCGCGAAGGATATAACACTGACCACTTGATACAAGTCCTGAAAGCATTCAAAGCAAAACACCCGCACCTGCAACTAATATTAGAACCCGGTAGCGCTTTTGCCTGGAGAACTGGCGACTTGGTTGCTACCGTGTTGGACATTGTCGAGAACAAAGGGGTAAAAACTGCTATGCTGGATGTATCTTTTTCCTGCCACATGCCCGACTGTCTCGAAATGCCTTATAAACCGGCCATCGTGGGAGCCACCGATGCTGTTCCTGGTAAACCGACTTACCGCATGGGCGGCAACAGTTGTCTGGCCGGCGACTTTTATGGTGACTGGTCATTCGACAAACCCTTGCAAGCCGGCGACCGCATCATTTTCGAAGACATGATTCATTATACGATGGTCAAGACAACCATGTTTAACGGTGTCAGTCACCCTTCGATTGGCATTTGGACAAAAGACAATGAGTTTAAACTCGTGAGGGAGTTTGGGTATGAAGATTATAAAAACCGGATGTCCTAATTAACCTTTAAGGAGAGGAGCTCGTTAACGGGCGCCTGTTCCATCGCCTTCTCCGCCGCTTTTCAGATCATCATTTTGAATGCCCCTCTTTACTTTTTTCACATTTGTTTCCATTTTACCAAAATTAAAACTCAGGCTAACCCGGAATGAACGTGCAATCTGAATGTATTCGGATACTGATTTAAATTCATCCGTTAAATATTTATTTGTATATATTAGTTCTTTCATAAATGGATTATTCACTGAGAAGTTCAACGTAATCTTTTTCTTCAGGAAGTATTGCGAGATCCCCGCACTTGAATAAATGTATCCGGAACTTTTGCCCTGTAAACGAACAGACGGAGAATAATACCCGCCGCTAAATGACAGTGATGCATCTTTCCACAAAGTCAGACGGCCATTCGGTGATATCCGGTAATTAAAACCGTCGTTCTGCTGTATCCTTCCCATACTCATAGCTTCCTTTCGCGTGTAAGTAATTCCACCATTTAGGTTGATGTTGATTTTCCCGTTCGGACGATACGATAAATAAGTACTCAGACCGGTCTGGAAATTACTGCCAATATTATCATATGTAGTATGCTGCACATTCAGGTTATCCATGAATACAATTTGTTCAATCGAATTATTTGAAAACAAAGTCCGGGAAGTAAGATTAAAATTAAACTTCGGCGTAAAATTACTATAACTTAACTCAAAAGAATGAGAAACTTCTGATTTCAGGTTCGGATTTCCGTAATAAACGTATAAGCGGTTCATATCATTGCGATATGGATTCAAATACCATATACCCGGTCGTTGAAGACGCTGTGTATAAGACAACTTCATCGTTTCGGTTGGTTTCAGTTTATAATTAAGGGTCAGATAAGGCACAACATTTTTCAACGAATTGAAAAAACTCGTATCACGTTCCGATTTCGACACAGCGCTATTCCATGTTAATTCAACTCGCAAACCAGTTTTCAGGCTGAACTTACCGGGATTAAAAACATATCCTCCGTACATCCCGACGATGGTTTGGTCATAAACCAGCTCATTACTTCGTCCGTTATCTTTTTCCATTTCACCGGTCAGCATATTCAACCTGAACACGTCTGAATTCCCTTCATTCTGGCGATATATTCCTTTTAGACCGCATTCAATCTGATGCTTTTTGGTTAACGGATCATAATAATCGATCTGAAGAGTTTGTTCCCGGGTAAAATCATCACGAATTATATGCTGTTTATAATCCTCATAATTTATGGTATTCTGAGTTTCAGATATATTATCCGAAGTAGTGGAATTATTTTCTAATCTATACGAAACAGTAAATGTTTTGTCTGGTTTTTTAAAGGTTTTCTGATAGTCAATATTTCCTGAAATTACTCCGAAACCGTAATCCCCCCCACTCAACATTTCGAAATAACTTGTACGGGCATGTTGACTATCCAAGATTTCCATAACCGATTTCCCCTGGCTGTTGTTACTTCCCTGGAATCCCCAGAAAGACATCGAAATAAGATTTAACGAATCAATATCATAACTGGCCTCTCCATTAAAATTATGAAAAACACCCGAACCTTCATAAGTGCTTAAGCTATTTGTATATTTTTGTTTTTCAGATGATGCCAGATAACTTTCCCGATATAAATTATTTCTACTTGGAGGGCGTTTATACTGATTAATTGAATATCTCCCAGATAATCCCAATTTATTAATTTTTGAGGAAACATAAACGCTTCCGCTGATGGCACCAAAATTATCGTAACCGGCATTTAAACTTCCGTTATATCCGCTCAACATTTTTCTGACAGTAATGATATTAATAATGCCACCAACACCTTCAGCTTCATATTTCGATGAAGGTGAAGTAATTACTTCGATCTCCTTGATCGAACTAGCAGGTAAGCTCCTGATAACGTCTTTAAAATTTTGCGACATCATCGACGAACTTTTCCCATTCACCAAAACTTTGAAATTCGATTGACCGTTCAAGGTGACATTATCTTCCCCGTCCACCGTGATCATCGGTACCTTACGCAACATTTCCAGTGCATTATTTGTTTTTGAATCAGGGTCATTTTCAATACTATAAGTAAGTTTATCTACATCAATTTTTATCAGTGGTTTCTGTGCTGTAACAGAAATCTCCTGCAAATCAACGCCCTCTTCCATCTGAATAATGCCGATCTCTATTACAGGATTATTACCTGTTTCAAAATTCCACAGGGTTCGTTTATATCCGACAGCACTTAAGGTTAATGTATGTTTTCCTTCTGTTTTTAAGTTAACTGTAAATTTACCAGACACGTCACTGCACAACCGGATCACATCCTGCAAACTATCAGACTTTTGCATTGTAATGGTAACATAGGGAATTCCTTTCCCTGATTTTGATTCCACAGCCTGACCGGTAACCTTATAACCAGGCACAAAAAGGTTCTTTTCCTGAGCAAATAATACCACTCCTGACAAGCATAAGCATAACAAAAAACTCCACTTTTTCATAGGATAACTGTTTAATTATTAAGGAAGTATGGAATCACATGCAAAATTATCATTTTCTTAAGTGACAAGTATTTACATGCTCATTTTTTACGTTTTTTTAACTCCGTACAATTCCTATTGAACCATCTTTCTCGTTTGGCAACAAAATTTTCAATCGCATATCATTCTCTTGTTCCAACACCCGGTTATCGATCAAAAAACGGATAACTGGCATTACTTTTTGCTCCTTAAAAGGAATAGCCTTAAGCAGTTGTGAGACGGTCAATGAATTTTGCTTTAATTGAGATAAAACAGCCAACCTGATTTGATCAAAATCCGCCTCCGTAATCTGTTGTTCTTTCTTTCTGAGACAAATATCGCAATGGCCGCAGGGTTTGGTGTTTTTTTCCCCGAAATAAGCTAACAAAATCTGACTGCGACAAATATTTTGCTCTTTTACATAGTCCAATACACTTTTTACACGGTTGATATAGCGCTCCTTCCGGTCATCATAGGCTTCTTTGCCAAGATTCAGTCTGTCAGGCGATTCTCTTTCAACCATGAAACTTACAAAAGGTGTTTTTTTGCGGGGAATATACTGGATGATATGTTCCTTTGATAACACAACTAACTCTTGATACACTTTGTCCTTGCTCCAACCCAGCCGGGAAGCAATGACATCTTCACTGATGTAAGCCGGATCGGTAAATAGACCCGTATAGGAGCGCAGTAATACATGTATCAGCTTGTCCTGCTCCTGCGTAAAACGAATCGCGTATAAATCTTCTTTCCCTACCGTAAACAACACACGGGAAGTATTATCCTGTTCGTCTGTGAGCTCCAAATACCCTGCCTGTTGTAGAATCTTCAGGGAATTATACGCTACCAGCATGGGTAATTTAAACTTCGTGCAAAAATCAGCCAGATCAAACGGGAATACGGCATCTAGTCCGTACCCCTCGGCTATTTCATAATAATCTCCAAGGGCTTTGTACACTTTGCGCACCATGTCCTTTTCAGGGAAAGTATCCGCTACCCTTTTGCGCATCTTGGTCACATCGCTATTATTGAAAAGCACCACGGCATAGGATTTCTTTTCATCTCGACCGGCCCTGCCTGCTTCCTGAAAATAAGCTTCCAGCGAATCGGGCAAATCGAGATGCACCACCGAACGCACTTCCGGCTTGTCAATACCCATCCCGAATGCATTGGTCGAAACAATCACCCTCGTCTCATCGTTTTTCCAACGTTTTTGACGGGCATCTTTGGTTTCATTTTTCAATCCGGCATGAAAATGCTCGGCACTGATGCCGTTTTGCACGAGAAAATCTGCAACTTCTTTTGTCTTTTTACGGTTGCGCACATACACCACGGATGTTCCCGGCACTTTCCGGAGAATATTCAACAGTTGTTTATCCTTGTTTTCAGTCGTTCTGACGATATAAGCCAGATTCGTTCGTAAAAAACTTTTTCTGAACACATTTTTCTCTTTGAAATGCAGTTTCTCCTGAATATCATCTACGACTTCAGGGGTTGCAGTAGCGGTCAGCGCCAACACCGGAGCATCAGGTATAAGCTCCCGAATATCCGCTATTTTCAGGTAGGAAGGACGAAAATCATATCCCCATTGGGAAATACAATGCGATTCATCCACCGCGATCAGGCAGACTTTGGTCTGTTTGATTTTTTCTATAAAAATGGGAGTCGCCAGGCGTTCGGGAGACACATATAAAAACTTATACGCCTCAAACACGCAATTATCTAAGGTAAGTAAGATATCCGCCTTCGACATGCCTGTATAAATCGCTGCAGCAGAGATATTTCTTTTTTTCAGGTTTTCTACCTGATCTTTCATTAACGCAATCAGGGGTGTAACAACAATGCAAACGCCTTCCATCGCCAGTGCAGGCACCTGGAAAGTCAACGACTTCCCACCACCTGTGGGCATGAGTCCGAGCGTATCTTTTCCGTCAGCAATACTTTGAATAATATCGCCCTGTAAGGGACGAAATTGGTCGTAGCCCCAGTATTGTTTGAGTATGTCGAGGTATTGTTGCATGCTTATTTTATCACAAAAGTAAGAATTGTGTTCTTATCAACCAAGTGCGTCTTTCCACGAAACAACCTTCACCTGATTTCTTTCATGATTGTCGGTTCCTCCGTAAACTAATGTTTTTGAAAATACGAATACCCAACTTTGAAATTACGGAAATCCAATTTTGAAATTACAGGGAATTAACTTTAAAATTACTGAAAGACAATTTAATATATTTGGATACGATACAGTTGCTTTTAACCATTGACTTCGTCGAGAATCTCCTGTATGTCATCTATACAACTCCCACACACGGCGCCTGCTTCTATCGCATCAGCCACATCATCTGTCGTTTTACATCCATATTGGTTTATCGCTTCGATTATGTCGTTTCTGGTTAAATCGAGGCAGGTACATATTACCGGATCATCTGCCATATTGTTTAATTGTTTTTAATTGACCAGACCTGTCAGGTTTTATAAACCTGACAGATCTATTGTATCATTTTATTTATTTAATTGCATAACAACATCTTCACCAAAAAGTTTATTCAAAATCTTTTTAAATGATTCATGGTGCAAATTTACACGCTTTATTGATTTCACAATTCAATTATTGTATATTTGCAAGGATTATTTTATCTGCATGAATCAAAAGAATAATTTCATACAAAAACCGACAAAAACAACCTTGCTGTTTTTTTTCTTTTTCACAAACATCCTGTTTGCGGATTCTTACTACTTTTTCATTCAGTTTAAAGATAAAAACAATACCCCCTATACTCTTGATAATCCTTCGGCATATCTTAGTAATATAGCCATTCAAAGGAGAAATGAACAGCAAATTTTGATTGATTCAACGGATTTGCCGGTGAATGCAACTTATATCAATCAGGTTGTCAATCAGGGAGTAACTTTTCATTCTGCCAGTAAATGGATGAACGGGATTACCGTACTGACAGCAGATTCATCACTGATGGGGCTCATTCGTCCGCTCTCATGCGTTCAGCAAGTTTACTATACAGGCAAAATGCTGACAGTGCAACCGGCGCCGGCACTGCGCACAAAACGCATGGATCCGGATGTTGAGCAGGAGTTCGAGCACGATGTTGAACCTCCATACGAATTAGAATACGGATATGCCGCGGCACAACTAAATCAACTGAACGGAAAAGCATTACACGATGCCGGTTATACTGGTAAAAACATCCTCATCGGGGTATTGGATGCGGGTTTCAGAAACGTGGATGTCAACCCTGCATTCGACAGTTTACGGATTCAAAACAGACTTTCTGGAGTTAAAAGCATCATTGACACTTCAATTAATGTCTATCAGGAGGATACTCATGGAGCTAATGTGTTGTCGATCATGGCGGGGAATCTGCCCGAACAGTTTGTGGGTGTCATACCGCATGCTTCTTATTGGCTGATACAAACGGAATATGTGCCGACTGAATACATGTTTGAAGTGGATTTCTGGGTCAGGGGACTGGAATTTGCCGATAGCTTAGGTGTGGATGTCATTAATTCGTCATTAGGATATACCCAATTCGATGATGCCACCATGAATTTCACCTATGCTGATATGAACGGGCAGGTGTCGAGGGCAAGTCGTGCCGCTCATCTTGCTTCCTGCAAGGGCATTATTGTTTGTACCAGTGCCGGAAACGAGGGTAATAAAACCTGGAAATACATAAGTTCACCGGCTGATGCAGATGGCATCCTGACAGTGGGTGCCGTGAATACCAGCGGGACAATTGCAGCATTTTCATCTTTTGGTCCCACTGCCGACAGCAGAATTAAGCCGGAAGTCTGTGCCACCGGTTGGGGGACAACATTAGTTGACTTAAACGGCAATCTTGTATTTAACGGCAACGGAACCTCTTATTCCTCTCCTATCATTGCCGGATTAACAGCCTGTTATTTGCAATATTGCAAAGAGCATCTTCCGCAATCGTATAGTGTTGACCTGATCAGACAACAAATAATTAATTCAACAGACCGGCTTAATTTCCCTGATGATCAATATGGTTATGGTATTCCTGATTTTCAACACGTATTACAGCAAACAACTACAAACAGCCGGAATGACTTGTATCCTGACACACCTGTTAAACTGAAATATCAGGCAGAAACAGGCGAAATCAGAATAATAAAACAAACAGCGTTTGAAAATGAAGTGTTGTTTTTGCAAATTATAACACCCACAGGAAAAACAATTCACCGTCAATTGCTGTACGACATGGTGGATGTAGTGAGTATCAGTCACCTGCCAGCCGGATTTTACCTGGTGCACCTAAGTTATCAGGGACACTCTCAAGTGTTGAAAATTTTGATTCCTTAAGCAAGCATACAATGGAAAAAGAAACATATAGTTTATCTCAACTTACGCGTTTTATCAACCAGGTTATCAAAGTCAATTTTGAGTCCCCCATCTGGATTAAAGCAGAAATCAGTGAACTCCGTGAGGCTTCCAACGGACATTGCTATCTCGAATTCATAGAAAAAGACCCGGATACAGACACCTTAATTGCCAAAATGAAAGCCAACATCTGGGCTAACACCTACCGCATGCTGAAGCCCTATTTCGAAAGCAGTACCGGTCAGCAGCTGCATGCCGGCATCAAAGTATTGGTTTCGGTAACCGTGGATTTTCATGATGTGTTTGGTCTGAGTCTGAACATCCGGGATATTGATCCTACCTATACCCTCGGGGAACTCGCTAAAAGACGGCAGGAAATTATCCGTCAGTTGGAAAAAGACGGGGTGATGGAAATGAACAAATCGCTGGACTTAGCTGCGCTGCCAAACAGAATCGCCGTAATCTCCGCTCCTACAGCTGCCGGATACGATGATTTTTGTAATCAGTTGGACAATAATCCCGATGGATTTGTTTTTTATAAAAAATTATTTCCGGCCATCATGCAGGGTGATCAAGCGACAGATTCTATCATCGAAGCCTTAGATAAAATTTATGAGCATGCCGACCTGTTTGATGTAGTAGTTATCATACGGGGTGGAGGAGCTACCACCGACTTAGCTTGTTTCGATTCCTACGAACTGGCATTAAACTGCGCTCAATTCCCTTTGCCCATCATCGCAGGCATCGGTCACCAACGGGATTTATCCATCGTGGACATGGTAGCCCATACCTCCGTTAAAACGCCTACTGCCGCTGCTGCTTTGCTGATCGAAATGATGGAGGAAGCAAAAAACAAGATAACGGATACATATACCGCAATTTACCAATTGCTCCATCAAAGAGTACAAAATCAACAACAAAAGATAGCCGACATCAGTTGGAAAATCAGGCACGCCTTGCTCAATAAAACAGCAGAAAAAAAATTAACCCTGGAACGACAAAAGTCCAGGCTAATTCAAGCTGTCAGGCTAACGCTCAGAATGCAAAAAAACAAAATCGCTTTACTTGAAAACAGCATTGAACGGCATTCACCAGTTTTTTTATTAAAGTACGGATACACCATCACAACAGTCAACGGGAAAAGACTTACTTCTGTGAAAGAAGTAAAAAAACAGGACATCTTAAGAACCTATGTAAGCGATGGAGAAATAGAAAGTGTAGTAGAAAAATGAAAATTTTAGTTGCTCCCCTTAACTGGGGTTTAGGTCATGCTACCCGATGCATACCCCTGATACAAAAGCTGCTTTCGGAGGGGAATGAAATCATCATAGCATCTGACGGTCATCCGATGGAACTGCTCAAACAAGAGTTTCCAGGATTGTTTTTTATTGAATTTTCCTCCTACAACATCAGCTACAACAAAGGAAAATCACAACTCACCGCCATGTTACGAAGCATTCCCATTATTTTATCCGGAATTATCCGCGAACATCATCAATTAAAAAAAATCATCCGGGAACATCAGATTGAGCAAGTGATTTCCGATAATCGTTTTGGACTATGGAACAAACACATTCACTCTACCTACATCACCCATCAGTTGATGATCAAGATGCCGAAGGGATTACAGTTTCTTGAACCTTTCGTGTGGCTATGTCACCGTTTTTTTATCAATCATTTCGATGAATGTCTGATTCCTGACTTCAAAGGGAAAAATAACCTGAGCGGAGATTTGTCTCACCAATACCCATTTCCACGAAAAGCCCGCTTTATCGGACCACTTTCCCGTTTCACGGCATCAACAACCATCATAACCGGGGATTTACTGGCATATAACTTCGATACAGTTGCCATTATTTCCGGCCCGGAACCTCAACGCACACTTTTTGAAAAACAACTTATTGATAGATTCAGGAAATGCAGTGAACAAGTACTGATTATCCGGGGACTGCCGGCCGGGCAAGGAGCCAATCAGATACCCAAAACCACAGGCAACATACAAATTCTCGCACATCTTGACACCGCACATTTTGCATACTGCCTGATTAAGGCAAAAAAAATCAGCTGTCGTTCGGGTTATAGCACGATCATGGATTTGCACGCACTAAACTGTTTGCATAAGGCTGAATTTTCACCCACACCGGGTCAAACTGAACAAGAGTATCTGGCAACTTACCACGAACAAAAAAAAAGAGAGCTGTCAAAACAGCCCCCTTACGTTAACTAAACAAACCTTTTATTTACCTATCTTCTTCCACTTCGGTTACTCGAATCATCACTCCTTGTTGAATTTCGGGCAGATGCTGTCCGACTCTCTGTTTTAGAAGCTGCTTTTGTTTCCTTTGAAGAAGAATTTACTTTTACATCTCTTGAAGAAGTCCACTTGTTTTCAGTCTTCGGTGCAACTCTTGACTCTTTTGAAGAAGAGTTTACCCTGATTTCCCTTGATTCCGTCGATCTTGTATCTCTTTGCGGAGGGGTTACCCGTTGGTTTCTTGGTTGTGTTACACGGACATCTCTTTGCTGACTTTCGGAAGTATTCTTGGGAAGAGTCACCCTAGTTTCCCGTTGAGGAATTGCAGGTCGGTTTTCCGATGGATTCATCCTCGTATCCCGCCGCGGAACAGCTACACCAGGATTCGATTGTCTTCTGTTGTTTTCTGAATGTCTTACATCCCTTTCTCTGACATCCGGTTTTCTTCTTTCCTGATTATACTCAAAATACCCTTTGTTTTTATAATCGCGATTGCGTTGCTCAAAACGCTGGTCATGATGATCACGCCAGTAATCGTTGCGTCTGTGATGCCTGATAATATCTACATAAACCGGGAATCTTACTCGGGTTGTGTAATGATAACGATGATGCACATCTACAAATACCCGGAGGTGATTGAAGTAATGATGCATGGGGAGAATAGGTCTCATACGGAAATAGTGTGGATAATAGCCCCAGTAATACCTGGAGACATACACTGTATGTGGTCTGCTCCACAACCATTTTACAATTTTTGGTCGTTTGTTATATACCGGTTCCAGGATGTAATCATTGCCGTATAAATAAGGATCTCCTACAATTTGAATGTAATCTCTGTAATAAGCATCCCTTTCTACTGTAATTGTGGCAACATCCTGGTAATAGTTGTTTCCAAGAACCGCTTGAATAAGGATTACATGAGCGTTTCTATCGTAAAGTTTTACCACTCTCAGATAATCGACATAACCATCGTTATTCAGATCCAGATTTGAAACCTGATTGCGGTAATCGTTGAGCCTGTTTTCAAAATCGTCGATGGTTCTGGATGCTGCAAATACCGAAGCTACGGCCTCCAGATCAAGATAATCACTCAGGTCATAACGGTTATAATAACGATCGTCATAACGATTACTGCTGTTGTTATAATAATCCTGTGCTTCTGTTTGCTGTGCAAAAAGCATTGTCATCAACACCACTGACAAGCCTGTAAAGATCCGTTTCATAACTTTGTTTTTTATAGGTAATACAACTAAAGTACCTTTATATAAATGTGCACATCCAGTGTATTTCAAAATACATGCCAATTTTATAAACCACACTAGTTACATAAGTAAACTTTGGTTTTTTATGTATTTCTGTGTGCTTTGATGTAACTAATGTGGTTCAAGATTATTATATTTGCAAAAAAAAAATTGAACTCCCTAGATTTATATATTGCCATACCCATTTTATTGGGTTTTTTGATTGGTCTGTTCCGCGGATTAATTAAGGAAGTCATTTCACTGATCATCATCATAGCCGGTATATACCTGAGCAAGCTACTGGCTCCGCTTCTGGTTCAATTGATGACAAATTTGTTCGATATCAGTCTGAAGGCAGCTCAACCCCTTGCGTTTCTCATTTCATTTGTATTAATTGCTATTTCACTGGTTATTTTCGGCAAACTGATAAATAAGATGATCCATACTTTGTCACTCGGTTTGATAAACGCGATTTTAGGTGGTATATTAGGAGGAATTAAACTTGCCTTACTCGTCAGCGTGATGCTCATACTTACGGATGCATTAGACGAAAAAATTAATTTCATCAACCGGGGTACCAGGGAAGAATCAAAGTTTTATGAGCCGGTTAAAAATTTGGCCCCTGATCTGTGGAAAGAGATTCGGGAAAAACAGGATTAATATGCTTGAGCAATGTTTTTCGGGATATAAGCTGGAATGTGGATGTGATGAAGCTGGGCGGGGATGTCTGGCTGGTCCCGTTATAGCTGCAGCTGTTATTCTTCCCTGGGGTTTTCAGAGTGTATTACTGAATGACTCCAAACAACTTTCAGAAAAACAACGGGACATACTCAGAGTTATCATCGAAAAAGAAGCATTGGCCTGGTCAGTAGCTGAAGTCGATAACCGGGAAATTGACAAAATAAATATTCTGAATGCTTCAATTCTAGCCATGCACAGGGCTATTGATAAGTTAATAATTCGACCGGAATACCTCATCATAGATGGCAATAAGTTCAAACCCTATCAGGAAATACCACACAAAACCATCGTCAAAGGCGACAGCAAATACTTATCTATAGCAGCTGCATCGGTTTTAGCCAAGACCCACCGCGACGAGTTGATGTACAAGTTACATGACCAATTTCCAGAGTACGACTGGAAACAAAACAAAGCATATCCTACCAAAAAACATAAAGCGGCGATCCGGGAATATGGGGTGACGGATTATCACAGATCGAGTTTCAATTGTGGCTGATAATATCAGAATGGATATCCGATAGCGATATGAAAGGCTATATCCTTAAATGAGGAAGGCAACACCCATTTGGGGGTTGACACGACCGCGGGGTCATGCAATTTTACTCCCATATCAATCCGAAACAGGAAAAAGTTAAAATCCATACGAATGCCGATGCCATAAGCCAGTGCAATTTGCTTCCAGAAAGAATCTAAACGGAATGCTCCTCCGGGTTGATTGTCGTATTCCCGTATGGTCCATACATTCCCCGCATCCGCGAAAAATGCTCCTTCCAATACCCAAAACATCTTTGTTCTGTATTCAAAATTTACATCCAGCTTGATATCACCTACCTGGTTATAATCTCTTCTTCTGAGCGTACTAAAACGTTGGTAAGTACCGGGGCCAAGCTGACTTTCACCCCATCCTCTGACACTGTTAGCTCCCCCACTGTAGAACCGTCTTTCAAAAGGCATGATTTCAGCATTTCCATAAGGAATACCGGCTCCGACACCAGCATGATAAACGAACTTGTTATTTTTATCAATAATCTGATGAAAAGAAGCATTTATTTCTCCCCTGACATACTGAGAATAGCGAATATTAAAAGCACGGTAAAAACCTTCCGCATCAGAAGGAATATTCAACAGCTTATAAATTCCAAACAACGCATTACCTGCACTTTCAACACCATAGCGATAAGTAAAATAATTCCGCATAGGACGCGCAGAACTATAACCACTGAATGCTGTGCTGTAACTTAAGCGCATGATCAGATAGTCGTCATAGTTATACCGGTTATACTTACCGGTAACGAGGAAATTATCGCGAAACTGCTGCGATATCCAGGGAAAATAAACATAACTCAAGTCCAACAAATCAAGTGCATAATTCTGCCTACCTTTTAGCCAGTTATATTTAACACCACCTCCGACATTGGTGGAAGAAAACTCACCCGGCCGAAACTGGAAATTAAAGGTTCCCCTAAACTCAGTCGAACCCTGTAAGCTTCTGCTATAAGAATCATCAATAAAAGGAATAATGGTTCTGGGTACACGAATACCAATTTGCCCTCCCCATTCCTGCGCAATGACATTTTCCTGTCGTTCTAATGCAAGTCGCCCCTGCAAAGTCAAAGATTCCGCTCCTTTAAAGAGGTTACGGTGTACAACGCCCAAATTACCTGCAGTTCCCCAGTATCCTTCCGTAAAAGTAATTTCAGCCTGAGAGGTAAATGTGAATGACTTTGACTCGGCTATGGTTATCAAACATTGTAACGAATCTGGGGCAGTTTCAGAAAAACTGATGTGCGTATATTTCACCGGCGGCAAAGCGTTCAGGGCGGCATAGGTTTTCTCCACATCGGCATCAGAATAAAGTGTCCCCGGCTTGATAAAGGTGCTGGAAACCAGAGCGCTAAACGTTAAAAACTTATCTTCAGGAGTAATAATTACATAGCCACCGGTTGGGATGGTATCTATCCTGGCCGGATGATCTTCTGTTATGATTGTACTTACTGCCGGACTGAGGTTAAAAATTACTTTGCTGATATGATATTGCCTGAAAATCGTGTGGTTGAGCGTATCTTTATTTTCCATCAGGTAATCCCTGAGCTGAAGGGTGACATCTACCTTGTGTCCAACACTATCAGCAGTATAAGCCAGATAATCTTTCATAAAATTATAATACCCCTGTCGTCTCATTCTGGATGTCAGTCTCTCTCTCTCGCTATCGAGCTGATACACATCAAACAGCATATTGGGCTGAACAAGCGAATGGGCTGAATCCCGAGATAAGTTTTCCAGCTCATGAAAAGGGACATCTACCCGGTAACTATTAATCAGGTAGGGTGTGTTCGACTGAACCTGATAAGACACACGCGCTTTTTTATTTTTTTTATTGACAACAGTGTTGATTTTCGCATCATAATACCCTTTATTCATATGGAAATTCAACAACTGCCGGGAGGATATATCAGTAAGCATGCTATCTAGAATAACCGGCTCCTGACCAATCCTTCTCAGGGTACGGTTAAACCATTTGGTAGTATCCTTTCCGGTCAGGTTGTAAATTCCTAACTGCAACCTAAATAAACCAAGAATATATGAATTAGGTGTCTGTCTGATGTATTCTGGCAAATCGTTTTTATTAATTTCTTTTGCATCCGATTTTACCTCTACCTTGTTGAGCAAATAAGCACCATCCGGAACATGCTTAGTGGGCGAGCAGGAAGCAAACAAAATGCCCGACAACAGAATAACAAGCAATAATTGAGGAAAAAAAGTTAGATGGTTGCTTTTCATTCGATAGTTTGAAAAAAATTTGATGCAAACTTACAAAAATTTCAGGATATCTGAATTGTGGATGTTGAATTCTTGTATAATTTGGGGAGGTCCCTCGCTGCAGAACGACAATTCTCTCAATAACCACTTAGATGTCTCGCTGGGGGATGAAACTTCCTCCTTTGCCTTTAGATCCCTCGCTGCGGGATGACACTGCTCTATCAAAGCACTTAGTTCCCTCGCTGCGCTCGGGATGACAACAAGTCCGTGAGGTCAAATACCGTCGCACCATCTTTCGCTGTATGAATAAATTCTTTACGGCGACGGTTCGGAAGCCTTAGCACCCGTCGCTGAAAAAGATGGATAGTTTTCGCTGTAATTCATCTAATGACACAACCTCTATTGACTCTTGCATTAACCAACTATCGGGTGATGGTGTGACAATAAATGTACATTTTGGGGAAATATCTTCTATTGCCAAATAATTGCCTTTCGACAATACTGGAGAATAGGAAACTTTACACTCAATGGCGAAAACTGTATTGTTTAATTTCATCACAAGGTCGATTTCAGCACCGTGAGTAGTTCTATAAAAGTAAAACTCAGCATCAGGAAAAAGACCTTTCAGATTCGACAATACAATTTGCTCCCAAATTGAGCCTAATGCAGGATGACCAGTTAGTGCGACAAAATCACGTAAATTCAATAAAGCTGTAGTAATTCCGGAATCCGCAATGTAAACTTTGGGTGATTTGACCAACCTTTTCCCAAAATTTGAAATGTAAGGAGGAAGCACTTCAACCATAATGCTTTTCAAAAATCTTAAAACATTTTGCTCAATCTAACGATTAATATACATGCACAACAAAGATTTACCGTGCAAATATGTAAATAGTTTTTTAGATTTACACGGTAAACGAGTGTAAAATATCATTTTTTTCGTTCCCTCGCTGCGCGTATAACAATTTGCCTGCTCCATTCTTAGTTCCCTCACTACGTTCGGGATGACAATTTATGCTTTATTAATATTACCCGTCGCTGAAAGTATGCAAAAAATATCCTATTTCTGCAGCGACGGTTGATAAGTATTTCCGAACCGTCGTCGCTAAAAACTTGTTTACACAAGAAAAAATAGTACGACGGTATTTAATCTCACGAAGTCGTTGTCATCCCGAACGTAGTGAGGGAACTAGCATAAAGTTGCAGTTTTTTTTATCCCGAAGTGAGGGAACTAAGAATTTGCCAAAATTTGTCATCCCGAGCGCAACGAGGGATCTAAGAAGATTCAATATATTTTTATTAGCTTTGCATCAAATTCTCATACGATGCTGTCAAAAAGTAAAATCAAACTAATCAGTTCGCTGGCATACAAAAAATACCGCGACGAAACCGGACTCTTTGTTGCGGAAGGAGCAAAACTGATTCGTGACCTGTCAACTGCTTTTCATTGTGAATGGTTGCTCTACACTCCCGAATGGGAGAATGAAATCAGGCACTTACAGGCAGACGAAAAAATTGCTGTGGAAGAAAAGGAGCTCCATAAAATCTCCACTCAAAAATCGCCTCAGGGTATGTTGGCTGTATTCAGGAAGAAAACGCCGGTCAAGATAACCGCCACAGCATTATCCGGTCAACTCTGTTTAGCACTCGACGACATTCAGGACCCGGGCAACCTGGGCACCATCATCCGCATTGCCGACTGGTTCGGTATCAAACACATCTTCTGTTCAACCGCCACAGCAGACGCTTTCAGTCCCAAAACCGTACAGGCAACCATGGGGGCTCTGGCCAGGATTGATTTGCATTATGTAAACTTATCGGAATTCCTCCTCGAAATGAAGAATATACCAGTTTACGGAACTTTCCTGGATGGAACAGATTTATATACAAAAGATTTAACCCCTAACGGCATCATCGTCATGGGTAATGAAGGCAATGGTATTTCTCCGGAAGTTGCCCTATATGTAACTGACAGGTTAATGATACCCAATTTTCCCAAAGATGCTCCTACTTCTGAATCGCTGAATGTGGCTGTGGCAACGGCAATTGTGTGTGGGGAGTTCAGGAGAAGGGGGTGAAAATTAAATGTTCCCGTGTGATCGCAATGGTTGATGTTTATCAGGTTTTTGAAGGTTTTACTTACAAGTCAACAACCATAATCCCACCCAAACTCCAAGAGCAATCACACCCTACATTCTTCACCATCAGATAACCCGGTTAACACATCATCAGGCTTTTCAGATTCGAAATTGGCATCCGGAAGTTCGGGTTACAAAACAGAATTTGAAGCCGTTACAGGTAAAACAGGACTTGAGTTCAGCGAAAACAGGACTTTGTAGAAGACAGTTGGGCAACTAGCGTCAACGAGTCGGGCAACTAGCGTCAACAAGTTGGGCAACTAGCGTCAACGAGTTGGGCAACTAGCGCGAACCAGTTGCCCAACTAAAAACGAAACCGGACTTTTTGTTGCAGAAGGAGCAAAACTGATTAGCAATCTGTCAACTGCTTTTCATTGTGAGTCGCTGCTTTACACAACTCAACGAGAAAATGAATTGCGACACTTACAAGCAGACGAGAGAATTTTTGTAGAAGTAAAGGAACTCCATAAAATCTCCACACAAAAGTCGCCTCAGGGTATGCTGGCTATATTCAGGAAGAAAATTCCGGTCAAAATCAGTGCAATAGCATTATCCGGTCAACTCTGTTTAGCACTTGACGAAATCCAGGATCCGGGTAACTTAGACACCATCATCCGCATTGCCGACTGGTTTGGCATCAAACACATCTTTTGTTCAACTGCCACAGCTGTTGCTTTCGATACAACTCACGGTCTGCCACAGTTCGGACAAATAGCCTCCCTTGAAACCGAAAGGACTGATCAGGGGTTCCCGCTCAAATTGGGAACCAGCATAGCGTATCCTGATTCTTTTCAGGGAATCGGATAGTGATACAAAAAGTGTGTCTGAGCGATAAAAACAACATAGTCTAAAAACTTTATTAGTTTTGCAAATTCTCACAATGTAAAACTTTTAAAAATTA
>Ga0265294_10001056_pt1 | contig 37377 bp, 27 predicted proteins | sample MunlanPumphouse3_FD_192504 | JGI IMG/M metagenome (GOLD analysis project Ga0265294, IMG submission 192504) | Groundwater microbial communities from a municipal landfill in Southern Ontario, Canada - Pumphouse #3 | ecosystem: Environmental > Aquatic > Deep subsurface > Groundwater | place... | reverse complement strand
GTAGCAGCGGCATGATGGAAAAGGCATCCGATTTGTTGGACAAGGACAAGGACGGCAGTTTTCTCGATGACGCCGGTAGTTTCTTTGGAAAGTTCTTTAAGAAGTAGCTCTACAATTTCCACTGGCAATTCCTTAAGCACGCGACATGGAATTTTATGGACACCACTAATAGAAGGGAGGAATTTGGATGGCAAGACTTACAATCGTCGAAGGAATTGGACCTGTCTATGAGAAAAAACTGAAGGAAGCTGGAATCACCTCAATCGAGTCTTTGTTGAAGACATGTGAGACAAAGAAAGCAAGGACCGAGCTGGCGAAGAAAGCGGATATTAGTGAGGACAACATACTTACCTGGGTAAACCATGCTGATCTGATGAGAATCAAAGGAATCGGGGGGGAATACTCCGAACTTCTAGAGGCCGCGGGAGTTGATACAGTTCCAGAGCTTTCAAAGAGAAACGGCGACAACCTTTACCAGAAGATCGTAGAAGTGAATGACGAAAAGAAACTCGTTCGAAAGCTTCCAACCAAAAAGCAGATACTCAACTGGATAGAACAGGCAAAAAAGCTTCCAAGGGCAATTAATTACTGAGCTTTTAAACAGGTTCGTCAAGTTAGGCCAATTAAAGGTGCCCGGTTTGTCCCGGGCACTTTGTTTTGGTTAATCTCTATGTAGTAAGCATGGAGATTTTGATGAACAGTTGACGGTGTTATAATTCTAAGTAATTTGATGATCAGACTCCTATAATCTTAATGGAGGGATCACGTTGAGCAAGATTTTAACTCTCAGAAAGTGTGCGCTGGAGAGGAACTTCATGAGAATTAGAGAGCTAATTATTGAAACGTTTTCTCTTCACAGGGGTCCATTCAACTGGCTAATTGGCAGATGGATTCTTTGCAGATTTCACGTCCTGTCTCTTCAAAGATATTTTTCGACGAATTATTTCAATTTACCTACAAGGCCTCACTTAAATCATAGAGACGATCTGCCGTTTTGGCAAGATTCAATCGGAGTACGGGAAATCGCAGAAGGTTGAATTACTGCGGTGGCTTACTCAGAAAACGAGGAGCCTAGTGAAGCATGGATGTAGATACACCCCGATTAAAGGTATCTTTACCCCAAAATCGATGATTACTTTGAAGAGAATCTTGCGGACAGAGCAAATGGATTCGATTTTGTGAAGCTCTATATAAATGATGGAGACGAGCTTGAGGAGGTCCTGATAGAAAAAAAGTCATTTAGAATTGCTCGGTCCTTCATGAATTCCACAGTCAGTTTTTGCAGGAGTTTGGGATTCAAAGATACCACCAGATATTGCAGACCGTGGGTAAAACATTTCAAAATCTAGAGGGCAAGAACTCGCTTTGCTATGAAGTCTTTCTGATGGAGAAAAGAGTTATCATGTAGATTCGAAACAAGGGAGGAAACATTGCAGAAGCAATCCGAGAACACAAAATGGTACAAGTTATCGGTTGAAGAAACTCTCCAGCATCTAGATAGTTCGAGGGATGGAGTATCCAGTGAAGAGGCCAGGGAAAGGCTGAGCAGTTTCGGGCCTAATGAACTGCCTAAGAAAAAACATGTAACTCTCTTCCAGGTCATCCTCTCTCAATTCAAGGATCCATTGATTTACATTCTTCTGGTCGCCGGTTTAATCTCTGTGATTATTGGTCAGCCCGATGACGCGATCTTTATTATGGCCGTTGTCGCCTTGAATGCGATTATTGGAACGACCCAGGAGTATAAGGCAGAAAAGAGTGCCGAGGCTCTACTGAACATCATGAAAGAAGAATCAAGAGTTATACGCAACGGGGAGACGAGAACGGTGAACTCGAAGGAATTGGTGCCTGGAGACATCATTCTTGCCGAATCTGGAGATAGGCTGTCTGCCGACATCAGATTGATTGAGACGAACAATCTCTCTTGCGACGAATCATTTCTCACAGGCGAATCTACTACAGTCGAGAAAAGCGCGAATCAACTTGATGAAGATCTTGAGATAGGTGATCGAAAGAACTTGGCTTTTGCCGGTTCTACAGTAATAACAGGTAGAGCAAGAGGTGTGGTAATTGCGACAGGCAGAAGCACTGAAATTGGGAAGATAGCAGAGGTAGTTACCGGCGCCGAGCAAGGGAAAGCGCCCCTAGTGATAAGAATGGAGAGATTCACACGAAGGATCGCCTATATAGTACTATTCGCAGCAGCAGGATTCGCTCTTATCAGACTTCTTCAGGGTTACTCTCTCTCTGACGTTTTCTTTCTCGCCGTGGCGCTTTCTGTTTCTGCCATACCCGAGGGACTGCCCGTTGCTTTGACTGTTTCCTTATCCGTCGCGACGAGCAGGATGGCAAAAAGAAACGTGATTGTTAGGAAACTGGAAGCGGTTGAGAGCCTGGGAAGTTGCACAGTCATCGCAAGCGACAAAACCGGCACGCTAACGGTTAATCAGCAAACAGCAAGATTGGTGAGACTCCCTTCCGGAAAAGAATACGAAATTACCGGCGAGGGTTACAACGGCGAGGGTGAGCTTCGGGGAGTGAAGGATGAATTCCCGAACGGTCTAAAACAGCTCATGAAAATATCCGTTGTTGCCAATGAAGGTGTGCTGGAGAAGAAGGGCGGGCAATGGCACCAAAGCGGAGATTCTATGGACGTTGCTCTTCTTGCAATGGCACACAAGTCTGGCCTTTCACCAGAGAAACTTCGTGAAGAGATTGATATTCTCAAAGAGATTCCTTACGAGTCGGAGAACAGGTGTTCCGCTGTCCTATTCGCAGAACAAGAAAAAAAGATCTTTGCCATGAAAGGAGCTACCGAAACGGTCCTCTCCAGATGCAGGTCGGCACTGAACGATGACGGCAGCAAAGGTGAATTGGAACATAAGTCGGTAGAAGATCAAGCACTATCGATAGCCGAAGACGGATATAGAGTTCTTGCCTTTGCCTTTGCAGAGGTCAACGGAGAAAATACTGAGATCGAGAAGATGGATGACCTCGTGTTCGCGGGACTTGTTGGATTCATTGATCCATTGAGACCCGAAGTCAAAGATGCAGTGAAAGAAAGTCAGAAGGCGGGAGTCAGGGTCATTATGATAACCGGAGATCATCCGTCCACGGCAAAAGCAATTGCAGAAGAACTTAGAATCATCGAAGGAAACGACGAAGTCGTTACAGGTAAGGATCTGGAGAACGCTGGCGACCATGAAGGTAAGGAGTTCACTGACCTATGCCTTCGTTCTACTGTCTTTGCCAGAGTCTCTCCGGTCCAGAAGCTTCACATCGTTGAGGCGTTAAAGAGAGAGGGACATTATGTAGCCGTTACGGGCGACGGAGTGAATGATGCTCCTGCACTGCAGAGGGCAAACATTGGTGTGGCAATGGGGTCCGGGTCGGATGTCGCGAAGGATACCGGTTCGATCATAATCACTGACGACAACTTTGCTTCAATAGTCTCGGGAATAGAAGAGGGCCGATTTGCATTCGCAAATGTGCGCAAAGTGATCTATCTGCTTATTTCCACAGGAGCCGCCGAACTTTTGCTGTTTGTTCTTGCTGTAATCTTCAATGTGCCCCTTCCGCTCGCTGCAGTTCAGATTCTCTGGCTCAACCTAGTTACTAACGGAATACAAGATGTTGCACTTGCATTCGAAAAGGGCGAACCGGGTGTTATGAAAAACCCTCCAAGGAAAACAGATCAAGGGATTTTCGACAAACTGATGATACGGGAAACATTGCTCTCGGGATTCACAATGGGTCTTGTAGGGTTCGCAGCATGGATGGTACTGCTTTCATCAGGCGGTGAACAGAACTCCTCAAGAAACATACTTCTTCTGCTCTTTGTGTTGATGCAGAACGTCCATGTCTTTAACTGCAGATCTGAGACCGTCTCGGCCTTCAAGATGCCAATTAGCAGAAACTACATCCTGGTTCTCGGAGTCTTTGCTGCTCACGGGCTTCACCTGATCGCTATGAACACTGCTCTCTTTCAGAATCTACTGGGAATCGCTCCAGTTTCTTTTTCTCAGTGGCTCGTAGCACTTGCATGTGCCACTCCCCTGCTAATGATCATGGAGCTTTTCAAGCTTCACTCGAGAAGGAGGAGCCTTTAGGCAAAAACCAAAAAACTGGAGCCGACAGTTTTAGAACCCGGAGTTCTTCATGACAAAACCTAGAAGCAGGCTGTTCAAAATGTCCGGCTTTTCGAATATAGTCACGTGACCACAATCGGGAATCACCGCAAATTCCGATCTCTGAATTCTGTCCGCCATTATTTGCGAGAACTTCCTGGGCTTCAAGATATCTTGTTCGCCACAGACCAGCAGCGTCGGGCAGTTGATTCTTCCAAGCAAATCAGTCATGTATACGTCGCTCAAGAATGTATCATACAAAGCCACCTGGCCCTTGAAGTAGTCCTTTGAGACCTTTTTCAGAGCATCTGCCCGCTCTTCAAGCATCTTTATATTGCTCTTGATGAAGGAATTGTTGTAGATCGTCGGCACCATATTCCAGTAGAATTTCTCGGCATCACCCAAATCAGCCGCTTCTTTCCAGTTGCGAATGAAGAGCTTCAGTACCTCATCGAGTTCACTTACCGAGTCAATAATAGATATTGACTTCACAATCTCGGGGAAATCTATCGCAAACCTTAGGGCAACTTCCCCGCCGTAAGAAGTACCGATTATGTGTACTTCATCGATACCAAGCTCCTTCATGAGAAGATTGGCTTCTTGAGCATGTTCTTCGAAAGTGTAGGGACCCTCAGGTTTTTCTGAGAGAAGCTGGCCCTTGAAATCGTGAAGGAGAATCTTGTACCCGAATCTCTCAAAGACCCCCGTCTGAAGCGACCAGCTGTTTGCAGAAGCCATAACTCCATTGAAAAAGGCTACTGTTTTTTCCCCTTCTTCGTTCCCTCGGATCTCATAATAAAGTCGAGTTCCATTAACTGTTTTGTAAGCCATTTCGTCCTCCCCTCAATACCTTAACGTTTATTGAAATAACCTAGAACTACGGGATTAAGAGATTACTGTTCAAGAATTCTCATCTTTAAGTGAACGAATTACTTCGTTGAAGAAATCCCTGAAGCCATTACGGCAATGATAAGCACTGGATCTTTCTTCGTCGTTGAGATCAGCGAAGTACTTACCTGACTGAATATCTACAGAGAGCGAATTTAGAGGAAAACCTCCAACTCTTGCCGGGTGCGGGCTACTCACAAGATAAAACGTCTCTTCAATCGTGTCATCCATCAGCCAGCGTTTTTGATCGTCGCTCAAGATAAGAAAGATTGCGTTCCTATAATGAGCCATTGCCCGCCCTCCGAGTTCAGCTGAGAGTTCTCCGTAGTGATTGATCATCTCCTCGTCATTCATAACCTTGTCACCCAGCCTTTTGATCTTCACTCCCGGTTGAAGTTCAGAATCAAGTCCTTCAATGAAAAGCCCGGAATCACAAGCAAATATTGGTCTGCCGGTGAAGCGATAATAAGTTTCCGCCTTCGCTCGAGCATTGTCGAGCGGACTTGATCCGATCTCTTCGACAACCGGAAGATACTCGAATGAACACAAATCTCTTAACTGCACATCCAATCCAGAAAGCATCTTCTTCATGCTCATCACTTTAGCCCGGTTTCTTGTTCCGTAGATGAGTTCCATTCTTACGACCCTCCGAACCACAATGTATTCCCTCTTCAATGATAACACCCTCAGTTTTTAGCGATTTCTCACGCAGACGAGGCTTTTCGCTCCAAGCAGCTTCAACTATTGGCATAAATGATGAGTGAAATGGTTGCGCGAGAACTTCACCAAAGTGAACGGATTACCAAGGCCTGTTCCAGCTGAATTGTCTGTGTGGCATTGTGCTGGGACCTCAAAAGCATATAATTAGAACGTAAGGGAGTCGACTTCTCACTGCGAGTTTCCTATCGCATCAATTGCCCTTGCCGCCTCAATCAAAACCACTCCCTTGACAATGGATTGGGAGGGTTGGATATGAGACGATTGTTGATTGCTCTGTTTATCTTTCTTGTAACTTGCAGCGCGATTTCCATGGAGTATGAAAGAGAAGACACAATAGTAATTGACAGTAGCGGAAATGCTCGAATTTCGAGAATAGAATCCGTTCCCTCTTCTGCCCTTGCGTCTCTCTATAGAATTCACTGGGAATACATCGAAGAATTAGCTGATGAACGAGATTTCTTTTCGCAGGCATCAACGGAACTGAAGTTTCTTCTTCCGGGTGAGTTAGTTTGGAATTCGGCCCAGCTGGGCCCTGAAGCAGATTCATTTTCCAGATCTCTGGAAGGACGGATTAACGCATTCTCGATCCGTGGATCCGACGATGATCTCTGGACAATAGAGACGGGACCCAGTGAGAAATTGATGGAGGAATACTTCGAATTCATCTTCTCGCAGATGATGTTTCAGACGATGTTCCTGGAAGCTCTCGAAAAACCCAGTAAAGAATTCCAGGGACAGTCTAATGACGGTGTAATAGATCATAGGAAGATTACTAGAATAGTCCTGCCCGAAGGCGCCGAAATTATCAACGAGGATGAACTCGATCGAATGGACTGGCTTGTTGATTTCGGCGGCGGCTCAGTTATGTCGGCTTCACTTGCTGTATTGGACAACATGCTGGTCTTGACTGAACAACTCCATATTTCGCTTTCAAGACCCGGTGAGTTTCTTGATCATAGAGGCGCGTTCATCATGTCTCTATACAACTACGCCAGATTCGATGCAAAATACCGCATTCCCGAAAGAAGAGCTTCTCTTTCCAACTCACTTTGTAAGGAACCCGGTCCCGACGACTGGGCAGGCAATTTCTATCAGAATTTCTCCGGGCTTGAACTGTCGGCAGAAGTAGAGATTCCGTTAGGTGGAACAACAAGCAGTGCAACGCCGGCCTGTACGATTGGTCTCACTGTAAAACCATCAGCTCCTCTTAACGCTCACATCGCATGGGATATCGATTTCTACTGGGACTGGTGGGACAGCTCATGGGAGCTTGATTACTTTGAAGCCTGGATCAATGCTTCTCCCCAGCTTGAGCTGACGGTTGAGTTTGAGGCTGAACTGACTTTCGCCGAAATTGAAAAGACCCTTCTATCAAAGAGTTATCCAGTCGCAAGAATCGCTTTTTCAATAGGAGTGGTGCCCGTCTACATTAACATCGTCTTGTATGGCGAGTTAAAAGCGAAAGCCAAAGCATATGGAAAGCTTACAGCCGAAACCGGAGTGGTCGTCGGAGTAAATCTGAAGGCCGGAGCCAGATACTCCGATGGTTGGTCAGATATCGTTGAGTTCGATCCCTTCTATACAATTAAACCACTCGAAATTGACGCTGAAGCCGGCGCAACAGCTACCGGGAAACTCGAAGTAGGCGCCCACGCGTTGCTTTACGATATAGCAGGCCCATATATAGCGGTTATCCCCTCTTTGGAAGCCGGACTTAAGGTTAGCGTTAGTGAAGGGCTAGAGCCCGTATTGATGGCCAGGTTATCTGCCGCAGCAGGAATTGACATAGCAGGATGGTTGAAGAGCATAATAGGAGACATTGGATCTGTCACGATAGAAATCGGTGACACTTTGGAGAAAGACTTGATTGCGGAAATTGGAGATCTTCTGGACTGGAATCAACCTCCATCGGCAGATGCAGGAACTGATTTTTCCGCTAATGAAGGAGAGGTAGTTTCGCTGGATGGGGTCAATTCCTCCGATCCCGACTCGGATTCACTTTCCTATACATGGGCACAGATATCGGGATCTTCAGTTCAAGTTCAGAATCCGAACGCCAGAGTAGCCACTTTCACTGCTCCGGAGCTCCCGAAAGACTCTGTAAGCCAGCTAGAATTCAAACTGGAAATCAGTGACGGAAGAGGTGGTAGTTCGAGCGACACTATTAAAGTCACGGTACTAGATGTAAATAAACAACCCTCAAGTAATATGATAGATCAAATCGTAGATGAGGGATCAACACTGACAGTTGATTTGAATTCTTATGTAAGCGATCCCGACGGAGATACTGTTACCCTAACAAAGACATCCGGGCCTGGTGAGATCACATACGGGATCTATATCTTTTCCCCAAACTTCACTGAATCCGGTTCTTACACTGTGGAATTCTCAGTCTCAGATGGACGGGGAGGAAGCATAGTCGATCAGTTCACCGTTGTGGTAAACAATGTCAACAGACCGCCAGTTGCATCTGTGAGTCCCGTCCAAGCGGGAAGCTTTTCAGAGGGTTCGGAAGTAGAGTTCGACGGTTCGGCTTCTTCCGATCCGGATGGTGATCAGCTGATCTACTCATGGTCGGTAACTCCCTCATTTTCTCTCGAAAACACGGGAGCTTCACAAGTTTCATTGACCGCGCCGGAACAGCTTCCAGGACAGAACACTGTCTACACAGTGACACTGGAGGTCAGGGACGGTGGCTCATTGACTTCGAGCGCAACCGCTGCTTTCACCTCTTTGGACATCAACAATCCTCCCATCGCCAACGCCGGTTGTGACCAATCTGTTGAAGAGGGGTCGACCGTAACGATTGATGGCAGCGCATCAGAGGACCCTGATTTCGGTGACCAACTTGCTTACACATGGATCTTGCCTGAAGGTATAGAAGCAGACAACACATCTGAACCCACCTTGTCGTTCATTGCTCCGGACGTCCCCTGGGGAACCGAGGAGCTTTACGTGTTCACGCTAGCTGTAACCGACATTCTAGGAGCGACTGCCAGCGACACGGTGACCGTGACAGTGAATTTCGTGAACGCTCCTCCAGTTGCAGACGCAGGCCCTGACAAAGAATCAGGAGCATACTACCCTGTAAGTTTCACAGTCGGGGAATCATACGATCCTGATGAAGGCGACTCTCTGACTCAGTATAAGTGGGATTTCGGAGACGGAACATCCACTGAATGGAGGGAAATTTCAGAAGAAGGACTGACTCACGTTTACGCTGAATACGGGATCTGCAATCCTGTGCTTTCAGTAAGAGACACTATGGGAGCAACTGCCAGCGATTCATTCTCTCTCGAAGTGAGAGAACTGGTTATTCAGATGAATTCTGAAGACGATATCCTCGATTTTGAAGCTGCCGACGGTGTAATGCATAACTACGATCTGGGTGAGATCTTAGACGTTGAAACCATCTCATGTACATTCAGTGGCCGAGACATCATACAAGAAAATCCCTTCAATCCCAAAGAAAATCAGAGGAGCAGTTTCTCGGGAGTAGCGATTTTGATTAGCATGGATGGTTTCAACTGGACCTCAGCAGGCTCTCTGCATTCTTCTCCTGCAAGTGTGGCTGTCGAAAGTTCAGCGAGGTATTTGAGGATAGTACCGTCAGGCGGGCGTCTCACCTCTTCTATTCTCGACATAACCTACCGCGGTTCAGATAAGGAATCATTATCAAATGTTCAGTGCTATTCATCTTCCATCAGAACACGTACGCTAAAAACACAGAACCATAACTACACACTTTCGGATGAGACCATTGTTCTAGAATATGAAGTAGAGATTGCCGGAAGCCCCGGTTCATTGCAGGACTTCATCAACTCCTACTCCTACAGTATTTTGTTTGAGAGACCGGGTATAGGACCGCTGAGGGAAGCGGAAGGCTCAGTCAGTGTCTTTCGCTCTCTTGGAGATCAGGCGGCTTATCACAGGGGCAGGCTATTTGAGCTGGTGGACAGCATAACAATTGGGGAGTTTGCATCGACAGGTTTTTCGAAGATCTGCTTTTCGTTCGCAGAACCAATCGAAATCTCACCTCCCGAAAGTATAGATTCCAGCATCGAAAATGAATACGGAGACTGGTATTTCATTGACGGGAGCGAGATCGCCGATATGTCTCTCCGGGTTTCCTCGTTTGACCGTTCCGAGTTGATTGTGAAAATAATGAGTTCAAATGGAAGCATATTCGAATCTGTGGAGCTAGACAATCAGCTGGAACGACATTATGTCGACTCTCTTGAAGGCAACCTGTATATCGGCATCATGCCTGCAAATCCATCCGATATGGCTGAGTATGTTTTGCATCTTTCTTCTCGAGATACGCCTGATTTGCAGGGCGGAGATAATATGCAGAATGCGGTCCCTCTTGGGAGTTCTCGATCCGTTTCCGGAGAGCTTTCTCAGAAGTCTCCGGAAAACTGGTATAAGCTTGCACCAGACTGCGGTCAGATTATCGATCTCTCCCTTCAGGTGCCTGAAGATGCAAGGTTCGTACTTCAGCTGAAAAATCCGAGTGGCATAACCAGGAAGTCGGTCTCTGGTTCGGGAGAGACAGTATATGTTGATCATGTAGCAGGAGTTTCTGGAGAGTGGTTCGTCCGCGTATATCGTTCTTCGGGAACAGGTACTTACAACCTCACATCAACAATATCGAACCAGAATGACTCAGGAAGTCAGACCGATTCTGGAGATTCAACATCTACTTCGGTTCCGTTGCTTCCTGGTCAATATACGGGCCTTCTAAAACTCGATGACAATGAAGATATGTACGCAGTAGAGATTGAAAAGGGTCAGATAATTCATGCTCGGCTATCTACAGAGAGTGCTGGCAGATTTTACGTCTCATTCAAAAAAGAGAACGGAAGCATACTTGGCGGCTCTTCGTGCAGCAAGGGCTCGCCGGGGTTAATAGACTACTGCACAGACTTCACCGGTCCCATCTATGTAAGGGCTTCAAGGTCATCCGGAGAGGGCTTGTATGAACTGGACGTCTCAGTTAGAGATCAAGATGATGCAGGTTCTGGTGAGGATGCCGGAGAGCAAATCGAAAGCTCGATAGCGATCCAACCCGGTGCAATCTCCGGAGAACTGAAGCACAGCGACGATACAGATTTTTATTCAGTCGAAGCGACGAAGGGTCAGATAATTTATGCTCAGCTATCTACAGAGAGTGATGGCAAATTCCACGTCTCATTCAAAAAGGAAAACGGAAGCGTAATTGGCGGCTCTTCGTGCAGCAAGGGCTCGCCGGGTTTAATAGACTACTGCATAGACTACACCGGTCCCATCTATGTAAGGGTTTCAAGGTCCTCCGGAGAGGGCTTGTACGAGCTCAGCGTTGTAGTAAGCGATCAAAACGATGCTGACTCCGGAGAAGACGCTGGCGAGACTCCTGAGGATGGAACACAGATCACTATGGGCAGTGTATCCGGAACACTCAAACTGGCTGACAACGAAGACTGGTTCGTCTTCTCTGCGGTTTCCGGCGAGATCATAAGCTTAGAGTCTGATCCAGCGGAAGGGCTGACCTACCATCTGTCATTGAAGTACTCCTCAAGAGACAGTTTAATGACGGCTGACAGTGTAACAGTCGGCACAGACGCCAATGGCATCGTTTTCTGTACGAAGAACACAGGAAACCATTACATTAGAGTCTCGAGAAGTTCAGGTGAGGGCGATTATTCGTTCAGTCTTCAGAAGATCCAGCAGGACGATGCTAGTTCTGGAGGCGATGCGGGCGATTCTCTTTCGGAATCAACTCCGCTGCCGGTTGTCACTCAGTTCGCTGCAACCTACACTGGCTACCTTCTCAGCAGAGACGACAATGACTGGTATGCATTAGCCGCCCTGCCCGCAGGCGTTCTAAATATTGTTCTGAATAATTCCGACGGAAGGTTCTACTTGTACCTGTACAACGCGAGCGGCAATCAAGTTGCTTACTCAAACAACTATGGCGGTGAGCAGACCATCAGCCATTCAGTTGCGAGTGAAGGAGGATTATGGTATTTGAGGGTCATTAGAAACCACGGTGGAGGAGATTACTCCTTAACGATCTCCAGAGAACCTCTAGTACAGGTCCCGTGAAGTAGCTGTGCCGTCAGAAAAAATGCGGTTTTGCCATGATTCATTGAAGCGGCGGTAATTCGATTCTGATTATGCCAAAGATTTTTTTCAGCTTAATGTGTTACTATCTAGTTATCTTCTTACCAGGAGCCGCAGATGGAGAACTTGTTTATCGCAACCGGTCTAGCACTGGACGCATTCGCCGTTTCAATATGTACTGGAATCTCTCTTGAGGATGTAACCCACAGACATGTGTTCAGGGTTTCATTTCATTTCGGATTATTTCAATTTGGAATGCCAATCATCGGATACTTACTCGCATCAAGTTTTCGAAACTATATTATGGATTTCGATCACTGGATTGCCTTCATTCTTCTTGGAATTATCGGCGGAAAAATGTTGCTCGAATCTTTTGACGGGAAAGAAGAAGCCTCATGCAAAGATCGAACTCGAGGCCTTACACTTATCCTCCTTTCAATAGCTACTTCTATAGATGCACTAGCTGTGGGGAGCGCATATGCATTTCTTGGAAAACGAATCATCCTTACTGCTGTTATGACGGGATTTATAACGGCAATGCTCTCCGCTCTTGGTATAAAGGGCGGACAGAGACTAGGTCAGAAATTCGGTAAGTTGATGGAAGCAGTCGGAGGGATTGTGTTGATCTCGATTGGCACGAAAATTCTCTTCGAACATCTCCACTAGATCTACTGGACTAGTCTTTCGATGATTCCGGCTAATTGTTTCCCGCTTTCTAAAAGAACCGATTCGACCTCCTTCAAGTCCTGTTTCATCTGCAATCCTTTGAAGTTTTTCGTCCCGACTACATTCGCACCGGCCTTTTCGGCCTTTGCGGTGAATCTCTTTAGAGCTTTCTCATTTGCTTCACCGGCTCCTACACCTACTAGGAACACACTCTTGCCTTTCAAATCGGCCTTGTTGACAAATGTATTCATCTGAGGTGAAGGATGCCAGGCGAAAATCGGAGTTAGCAGCACCAAGAACTCGAAACCGCCGACATCTGGAAGAGGTTCTTTCAATGGACTTCCCAGGCCAAGCAGCGCGGAGAACCCGGATATCGATTTCCCTGGCTTTTCATCTTCTAGTTTGAAAAGCTTTGCACCAATAGAATCGGCAAAGTTCGCAGCAATCTTCTCTGTCGAACCAGATCTACTGTAATATACCGCACAGAGTTTCACACCAATCATCCCCTATTTTCCAAAGTTGATCTTCCGCTGGAAATTACTTCGACTATCTGGAAATCCCGATCAATGAATAAGATGTTTGCAGAGCCCCCCCTCTTGAGCAGTCCAATTCCGTTTCTATGAAGATGATAGAATGCAGCCGGGTTCGCTGTAAATGGCTTCAAAGCTTCATGAATAGGAAGACCTCTGTCTTTGACCAATGTTGTGAAGGTCTTAAAAAGAGTATCGACCGGTGCCGACCTTATCCCGACCAGATTCTTTTCATCATCGAATCTGGGAAGAGAACCGAGGCCGTCAGAAGAGACACAGATCCTGTCGAATCTGATCTTCTTGCTGTAAATGTCTTCTAGAACAAGGTGTGTGCTGTATTCATTGGCAGTGATGTCAATATATCCGCCCCTGTTGCTCACCCAGTCGATGCCCTGATTTAAGAGTCCCTCCGATCGGCAGATATGCGTAGGGATAATCTGTCGTGGATTGAGAGTTCCGTCGGCAACTGCTTCATAAAGAGGCTTAAGTTTCTCTTGACCATCTCCAAGATGAAGGACGGTCACTCCAGCCTTGCCAGAAAGCATGCCGGCCACACGAGCGTCCATAGCAAATCTCTGAAGCTCCGTGGAACTAAGGTTGCTGCTTCTATGATCCGAAATGGCCACCTCACCCACGCCGATTATCTCGGGAATGAATACAATATCCCTCATGACATCCCCCGTCAGCGTTTTCAAAGGGTATCTGTAAGAGCCTGTAAGCATGTAAGAATCTATCCCGAAGTTTCGGAAGTCCCTAACCTTTGCAAGCAGCGAAGCGTGGTCTCTGGTAACACCATCGGTGCCCAACATTCCCACAACTGTGGTAGTACCGACTTCGGCGAATTGCTGTGCAGAACCTTCAGGAGTTCTTGTTGAAAAGCCTCCTTCTCCGCCTCCTCCAATCAGATGGACGTGTCCGTCAACAAATCCGGGAACCGCATACGATTCACCCAGGTCGAACACATCTCCGTTGAGCGACCGTACGGCCGATTCATCAATTCCTTCATCGATTTCGACAATCCTCTCTCCAGAAATCAGAATGTCTTTCCTTCCGAGAGGTTCTGGAGCATATACATCAACGTTCTTAAACAGAGTTAACATTTATTCCTCCCCTTCCGATCCGTAGGCCATAACAGCTTCAAAGGCTAGATCGCGCATTTCATAATAGTCCTGGAAGGATCTCACAACTAATATGTCCGGCATAAAAGCTTCCGATCTATCGGATGTCGTCTTCCAATAAGTGGTTGAACAACTTACGGAAATTCCCGAGTTTGGCAGCTGAAATCTCTCTACCTCACCGTAGTGTCTCGGACTGCCTCCGGTTGGTTCACCCACAAAGATCGCATTTGTGCGTTTTCTCATGGAAATGGCATTGAGAACTGCTGAAGAGAAGGTTCCGCGATCGATTAGAACAAAGAGCTTTCCTGTTCTGTTCAATCTCCAATCTATCATCATTCTTAGAATGAAGGGTTCCAGAACAACCGAGCTGCCTCCTCCATTTCCCCGAAGATCGAGAACGAATTTGTCTACTGGATTGGTCCAGGTAAATAGAAACATTTTCCAATTAAACAATATGAACGGGTTTCCTTTTTCCGAACCACAGGAAGCATAATGGAAGTGGAGCGTCTTCGAATCAGGATAGTACTGATACCAGTACTTCCTTCCTTGATATGTTCTGTCAATCTCACTTACTCTCTTCTGTATCCAGTGGAATCCTTCATGTTGAGACTTTACGGAGGCTTCAATTATCTCTCCTTCCTTTTCGACCTTAAGAAGAAGATCTCCATCCATATCAGCTATTCCAAGACTCTTCATAATCTCTTCTTTATTCAAGTAGTCAGAGTGAGAATGAAGGAATCCCCACTCATTGTCATATGATACAACCTTCTTCAACCTTTCCAAAGCGTATTCGACTTCCATGCCCGCAATCTCAACTACTCTGCAGTTCAGTAGATACTGTTCACTTTCCGATGTGGCGACTACATAAAGCCCATCAGCGAACCAGTAAGTGTAAATTGGATACACAGCAAGCCTGCTATCAGGATAGATCGCAGTGTGGCCGTCACCAATCGATGCGACGATCTCTGTAAGCCTTGTGTAGATCTCGCTGGACGACAGGTCCTCCAGATCGTGTTCCAGGCTTTTCAGAAGGTCTCTGAACGTACCTTCATCCGCATTGAAAAATGGATTAGGGTGAGTGCTCAACAGCTTCTCTTCTAGAAACCTGATGTCCTGTCTCCACTCCTCTGCAGATAGATCTTCCAGGCCCTGAGCGAAAATTGGCAGTGCTAATGAGAGTAGAAGGAAAAACACAGATAGAACTCTTTTCATCTTCATCATCCTTTCTGATATTCGATGAGATTTTATCATTTACGTTGGGTCTGAAAAACATCCAACCAGTTGTTCTCAAGAAAAGAGCGTTATTGAATCAACTATGTATAATTCTTACATGGGTAGTAATGCAACGGCAAAGCTGAATACTTGGCGTAGCAGGATTTGACTCATGCAACAGACAGTCTGTTCTCTGCTTGGTAATCCGATTTGCAGAATCGAAAAGGCTGTCAGTGAGAGTGTGGCCTGATTAAGAGTCCAGACTGGCAACGGCGGAGAAATATCTCCTTCGTCAAGCATGTCGGGCGTCAAGAGGATGAAGAAAGCGGTTTTCTCAATCCCGGAGGGGAGGGGTCAATGTTTATCCTGTGGACTATCATTGGCTTTTTTTCTGGCTCCATAATGTACTCCAAAATAATATACGAGAAGAAGACTCGTCAGAAGATCTCGAAAATTGGCGACGGCAACCCGGGATCTTCCAATGTGATAAGAGGGGCTGGGCTTTGGCTAGGACTTCTTGCAATGGCTCTCGACTATTTCAAGGGATATCTTCCCGTGTTAATAGCCCTTTCAATTGGAGGAATTTCCGGCTGGGAGATAGTACCCGTCGCAGTCTCTCCGGTCCTGGGTCACGCTTTTTCACCATTTCTGCGAATGAATGGAGGTAAGGCCGTAGCGGTCTCTTTCGGTATCTGGTCTGGCTTAACTCAATGGGTTGGACCTTCAATAATCGGAGCATCCATGTTGTTGTTCTCGTTCGTCATAAGTCCCAGGACCGATGGTTGGAAGGTAATTCTGAGCATGTTCGGTCTCCTGATATTTCTAATTATTAAAATGGACTCTCTCGCTATCTCTATATGGGCGTTTAACACTTCAGTTCTTGCTTTCAAACACAGGGACCAACTTGCTTTTCCCATTGCACTCAAGCTTCGAAGGAAGATTAGATGACCTCTCTCCTCTTTCAGTCAATATCAGTTGCCCTCTTCCTGGGAATCATGTTTGCAGTTTCAGTCTCTAATGCGATACTGATGAAGAAGCTCAGCCGTTTCGAAGGGATTCCAAACGGCCCTCTGGTTTCCGTATTGATTCCGGCCAGAAACGAAGAGAAAAACATCTCGAAGTGCGTTTACTCCCTTCTGAATCAAGATTACCGCAATCTCGAACTAATCGTCCTCGACGATAGCTCATCCGATGCAACACTACAAATCCTTGAATCAATGACAAACGAGTTTAGCAACCTCAGAATAATTAAGGGAGAAGCTTTGCCCGAAGGATGGCTCGGGAAGCACTGGGCATGCCACCAGCTTGCAAGCGAAGCGAAGGGAGAGATCCTGCTTTTTACGGATGCCGATACCGTTCACTCTTCCCCCACAATCTCACACGCTGTAAGCGTCATGATTAGAGAAGAAACGGATCTTTTGACGGCCGTTGTCAAGGAGAGGACTGACACGCTGGGTGAATTGATTACGATACCATTTATGATTCACAGTGTCTTCTCTATCTTTCCACTCGTAATCGCTTATGAGAAGAAATTCAGATCACTCGCGGTAACAAGCGGTCAGTTCATGATGTTCAGAAAGCAATCCTATCTCTCAATCGGAGGTCATGAGGCCGTGAAGGACCATGGAGTGGATGATATCTCTCTAGGCAGGCTAATAAGAAAGGCAAGGATGAAGTGGAGATTGTACGATGCTTCCGATCTTGTAGAGTGCAAAATGTATGATGGATTCAAAGCTGCATATTTGGGGTTTCTCAAGAACTACTTCTCACTCTTTGACTACAGAATAATTCCCGCGGCCTTTGTTTGGAGTTGGATGCTAACTTTAGATTTCTTTCCTCTCATAGTAGCCTTACTTTTCATCTTTGGAGTTGCCATTCCAGAGTCTGCAGGAATCCTGTCTCTGATTAGCCTGTCACTCTCATTCGGCATGTGGGTTCTCGCCAGCGCAAAGTTTTCACTCAGGCCTCTGGTGATTTTTCTATATCCACTAATCACACTCATCTCATCAATTATCGGATTCCATTCGATAATTGTTCACCTTTGTGGAGCTACGAAATGGAAAGGTAGGGTGCTTGTAAAGAAGAAATCACGCTTATTTTAATGATTGCCTGAACCGACTACTGAATAATCATGTAGAATCGGTTCGTATGACACAACTTTCTGAGGGAATGGTTTTTTGAAGCATTGGAAGATCTGGTTGATTGTCGTCGGTATAATCGCCTACGTATTTTTGATAGAACCAAACATCTTGACGATCGAAAGGCTTACGTTCTCGGAAGAACCTTCGGCGAAAATCGCCTTTTTTGCCGATATTCATATCTGGACTAAGAAGCCCATTCACACGCATCTCCTTGAAAGGCTCGTTGAAGAAGGTGTGGATTTGATTCTTTTTGGGGGCGATGTTTTGTCTCCTTACACAGATATGGAGTATATGAAAAGTTACTTCTCCGAACTTGCCAGAATAGCGCCAGTATTTGCCGTGTACGGTAACTGGGAAGAATCGGAAACAGACGTAATGGAGAAGATCTATGAGGAACTGGGAATAAACGTGGTCCACACCCGTTCAGCAGTAATCCAGATTGCAGACAAGAAACTGGGATTGACGGGTACTCCGTCTCACCATTACTTTTCATGGACAAGATTCCTGCCCGAAGACAATTACGATCTGAAGATACTGATGGTACACGCGCCAAATCTGCTTGAAGAACACATGGACATTCTAGAGGATTATGACCTGGTGCTGGCTGGACATACACATGGAGGCCAGTTCTTTATACCCTGGTTGACCGAAACCATACTGAAGACTTCGAGGGGATTCAGCGGAGACTACTTCAGAGGTCTCTACGAAACCGACGGAACAAAGATCTTCGTGACTAGGGGAGTCGGAGGATGGTTTCCGGGAAGACTGGCAAGTCCTCCCGAGATCTTATTCATCGAGTTCTGATTTCCGCCGACTCTCCAATGGATTTCTCTTCAGTTTCTGCTGCCTTCATCTCTTTCTGCCCAACATCCCAAAGATGGCTTCGAATCTATGTAATACCGTGATATAATCTATCAACTTTTCTTTCTCCCAATGGAGGTCAATATGTTCTTTGCGATAATTCCGGCCATTGTTTTCGGCCGAGCGTTGGGTGCCAATGACGCTGCAAATGTTTATGGTACGGCCGTTACTTCGGGCCTAGTAAAATACCGCGTTGCGGTGGTACTCTCTGCTGTCTTCATAGTTATCGGTTCGCTTCTCGAAGGTTCCAGGGGTCTTGAGACTGTTTCCAGCGTCAGCAGCCAGACGCTCCTCACTGCTACCGTAAGCACCATTGGCGCGGCGATCTCGATGACGTTAATGACTTATTTGGGAATCCCATCTTCTTCATCTCAGGCAATGATGGGGGCGATTCTGGGAATCGGAATACTTAACTCCACAGTGGATTGGTCTGTACTTACGAAAGTTGTGATCTGCTGGATAACAACACCAATTGGAGCCGCAATCGGTTCCTTCTTTCTGTACAAAATCTTTGCAGTATTATTCAGAAGAATAAAGACCATTCAGGCTCAGGATCTTTCACTGAAGATTGGAGCATTGTTAATAGGTGCCTACGGCTCGTATGCTCTTGGCGCAAACAACGTCGCTAATGTCACCGGCCCGTACGCCGGCATAATTCCCTATGAAATCGCTGCGCTAGTGGGAGGATTAAGTATAGCACTTGGTGCCCTGACTTTTAGCAAGAGGGTGATGTTCACCGTTGGAAAGCAGATTACCCTGCTTGATCATTTCTCAGCAGTTATAGCGATGCTGTCCCATGCGATGACTGTGTGGGTCTTTGCAATAATCGGAGTTCCAGTTTCAATTTCTCAGGCAATAGTCGGCGCGGTAATTGGTGCCGGGCTGGCAAGAGGTTCAAGAAACATCAATTACAAGATTCTTCGAAACATCGCTCTTGGTTGGTTGCAGACGCCTTTAATTGCCGGTTTAGTTTCCCTAGGCCTCTATCTGCTCATAAAGGCCGTTGGAGGCTTTTTCTGATCACACTCTTCTCTTAAGAACGATTATCTCCATACGATCGGAGCAGTCCTCAGAGAGATTCGCAATGTCTCCAATTGAAAGAACAAGTTCACGGAGCTGCCTTTTCTCAGCGAGTGAGAGATTCATCTCGAAGATCTTCTTCACAAGCGCCCGCTCATGACTATCCTCAGTATTCTCGAGGCGTTCTGTTTCCTTTATCTTTTCTTCAGCGACGCTTAACTCTTGGAAGAGATTTACTGCCGCCTCCCTGGATGCCTCAAACGTCTCTGCTGCAAGCTGAACCTGCTTCAAGAAGTCTGTTTTCAACTCAGAAGGTATTACGAGATGCTGCAATACAATCTGATCAACCACGTTCTCCGCCTCATTCGCCACTTTGTCGAAAGACTCCGCAAGACCCAAAAAGTCGCCACGAAAATTTGGTAGGAACGCTCCCTGATACATCGAGTTTTCCATTTCGCGTCTCTTTGCATCGGCGGCCGACTCCATTTTTCGCACCTCTTCCGAATAGATCTCCACAGAAGATAAATCATCATTCTGGCTGGCAAGAAAGACCTTTTCAAGGTTTTCCAGGGTTCTCGATATAAAATCCAAATGCTCATTGAACAGCTGAATGATCGCCATTTCTTTCTTACCAAAAAACATGAGAGGTCCACCTCCGGGCTTCAATATACTGACAAATCCATTAGAGCCTCTGCTTCCTTTCACTTCATCACACCCTGTCCTCTGAATTTTCCGTGGTGTACTTGACAGACTCTAATAGATTCTATTATTTATATATTATGCCACTTTTATCTTAAAGTTATCTGGCAAGCACTAAATGAGATTCTTGGCTTAACTTCGAAGTTTTCAGCATAGAAGAAGTCCCAAATTATGAAGATCAAAGACGAGTGGAGGCGATGACGTGCAAATAGTAGGCTACTCAAAGGAATTCACAGAACAGATGCTTCGCATTCAGAGTGTCTATGAAAAGAAGCATCCTCTAGCGGAAAGATTCACAGCTGAAGATCTAAAGAACCCATTGCTGAATGGAAGAAAGAATATTTTCCTCGCTGTAGACAATGGACGTGTAATAGGTTTCGTAAGGTTTCTTACGAGGCAGAATTTCAGTGAGTACCACTTCCATCACGTTTGGCTTGACATAATCATGGGCGAAGGAGCTGACAATGGCTTGATGTCACTTCTTTACGAGATTGCACTCCCTTCGATTGTAAATACGACCAGTAAGTTCTTTCCTGCAGCGGGAACGAAAATATGTGTCAGAATTGCCGACAGCGAGAGCGAAAAAAAGGATTTCTTCTCCAAAAAGGGCTTCACTCACTGGATAGACTTTCAATATATGGAAAGAGACTTGAATAGAGAAATTAGCTCGCACCCATCTCCTTCAGGTCTTACAATGTCAGAACTGAAGCCCAGAAAGCCTCCAGAAATTCTGAAATACCTCCTGGCAGAGCAGTCCTGTTTTCCTGATTCACCTCTCGAGTACAAGTATCTCCACTATTTCTTCAGTAGACCTGAATGGAAGAATGAAGGTCTTATCCTTGCCTCACTCGACCCAAAAGGCAATATCGCAGGAAGCGTCATGCTTTACCCGGATAATACTGACAGTTCAAAGTTTCACACCGAAGAAGTCTTCGTTGTAAAAAAGTGGAGGAAAAAAGGCCTTGCAAGAGCGCTTCTGGCTGAGTCTCTGAATTACCTTAAGAAAGAGGGAAAAGACAGAGCCTTTCTATCGGTTACTTCGGACCGCACTTCGGCAAAGAGGTTGTATGAAGAAGCCGGATTCAGATTTCTTTACAAGAGAGAAGTAATGACTCTCAAGATTTGAAATACTCTCTCTTTTCTGCGGTATCATTCCAGAAGCTCTGCTATGACGTTTCGAGATTCAGCGAACATGTGGTAAACGATTCACCACTTTGTCTCTCTTTATGTAGATGTCTATTCTCAATGTTTGCTAGGATGCTTCCTTTTTGTTATACTCTCTTGGGAGGTGGAATCATGGAATCGTCTGAACTTTTCTGGGAAAGTAGTATCGAAGAACTGGAGGCCGGTTACAAGCTCCTGGACGGGGCATATATTTGTCTCTTATGCGGGAAGTCTTTTGAGAACGGACTGATATATCGAATCGGCGGCGATAAACTTGCGGACGCTGAGAGAGCTGTTAGGGAGCACATTGCTGTAGACCACAGATCTTCGTTTGACTCATTTTTGAGGCTTGATAGAAAATACACAGGCCTCTCGGAACAACAGCAGACCATGATGCAGTATTTCTACGAAGGCGTGGGCGATAAGGAGATTTCGAAACGCCTGAGATTAACTCAGTCTACGGTAAGAAACTATCGTTTCAGGCTCAAGGAAAAAGCAAGACAGGCAAAAATCTTCCTGGTTCTCCACCAGATGATGGAGAAAAGCGTTAACGAAGAAGACAGAATAGTCGACGTACATAGAAATGCTACTATGATCGATGAACGCTATTCAGTAACAGAATCCGAGCGGCTCGAACGCCTGTCAAGATTCTTCAATGAAAACGGTGAGCTTATTAGATTCCCGAAGAAGGAGAAGGACAAGGTAATCGTCTTGAGGGAGATTGCCAGAGTCTTCAAACCAGGCCTCAACTATAGTGAAGAACAGGCCAATGAAATGCTGAAAACATTCTATGATGACTATGTCCTTCTGAGAAGATGTCTCATCGAATATAGACTGATCGACAGGAAACCGGATGGCAGTGCTTACTGGCTGGTATTCTAATGAATGTTAATGGCAGTTTAAGTTGTCAAGCCTCATTCCAGTTATTGGCAAATATCGGAGATCCCAATAACAGGTCTTTACAGTTGTTAACACGCGAGAGTGTTATAATTGATTCAGTTATACAAACGAATAGCTACTTCACAAACGGAGGTGATTTTTTGAAGTTGCTTACAAAGACTGAAAAAACAACGATTAAGAGATTCGAGAATTTCGAAAAGGCGAACGAGGAAATAGGAATCGACCGAATTGTCGAATTTCTTCACACACATCTGGAAGAATACGGTGACGATAGATCGGCTATCAGAAGATCTTTGGACTATGCCTTCTCCGATGAGAAGGGAAAAGGCGGATTTGTGTTGGTAGCCATGCAAGGAAGAAAGATCGCTGGGGCCTCTGTGGTGAATGACACCGGGATGAAAGGCTATATACCGGAACACATTCTCGTCTATATTGCTGTCGACAGGACAGTTAGAGGGGCCGGTATCGGGAAGAAGCTGGTGGAGCAAATAAAAACGCTTTGCAATGGCGATATAGCGCTTCATGTGGAACAGAACAATCCCGCAAGATTTCTGTACAAGAAGATGGGTTTCAAGACAAAGTATGCAGAGATGCGGTTTGCCCAAGAATAAAATAAATGGACGATAGACTACAAACCTCTTGGAAAAAACGAGAACTTGTGAGAAAATTAAAATCGATAATAATCATCGGCAATAGGAGGTTTGATTAATGTCTGATGAAAATGAAAAGAAGATACTGGTTGTCTACTACTCTCATGATGAAAGCACGAAATCGATTGCAGAGTCAATAGCGAACGAAACGAATGCCGATCTTCTCGAGCTGAAACCTTTGGATGAAAAAGGTGGAAGGAGAGTTAGATACATTTGGGAGGGGGAAAGCGTAAGCATGAATCCCATCCCGTCTCTCGAACCTTTTTCGGTAGATCCGAATGAGTACGACCTCATTTTTCTCGGGACGCCGGTTTGGGCGATGAGTTACGCTCCGCCAGTGGAGAGTTTTTTGAGGAAAGCTACGCCTTCAAACAAAAACATAGCACTGTTTTGCACTCATGAAGGCCTAATGGGAATTGTCTTTCAGGAAATGATCAGCAAGTTGTCTGATAACAAGATAGTTGGTGCGATCGACTTCTACGATCCTATTGGCTCGGGTGTCAAGTACGCTGCAAATGCAAGTGCAAACTGGGCAAGGCAAGTACTGAAATCTATAAGCTAAGGATACCAATAACCATCGGCTGTGCGAGACCCTTGTCGCCGAACAATAGACAAGGGTCTCGTCTTTTTGAACCCGATCTAAATTCTTCGAATAATGAGAAGCTTGAGGAATCATCTGGCAAATGGGAAAAGCAAACACAGTTGCCTGACTATTTCCTTCCTCAAGAATAACGGTGACAGTAGTTTCTGTACGCAAGCAGGATGCGGTATAATCTTGGCAAATGAATTGAAAACCGGATCTTAGAGGTGATGATTGTGTTGGAAGATTATAGGTGGATCTATTTGATCATCCTTCTGCAGGCAATTCTTCTCGGAGTTGTGCTTTTCTTTGGACAGAACTTGACTCTCTACTCTGCCCAAAGCGGTTTGCCTCGTGGGGCAGACATAAGGGAAATAGCTGGCGATTTGCTACACGAGCATCTTGAAAGCTATGAAAATCGATCACTTCCCTCAGATTCAAGACTTTCCGGTTTCGTAATAGAAGACATCAAGATCCGTGAGGAATCATTTGACTCGGCTGTTTTGTTGGCTACAGTCTCCTTCAAGCCTTACGATATTGATGTTTCAAGATGGGCTTTCCTGCCTGATCGCGATGGTAATTGGATAAAGAACTATCAATTGACAGTGTACCTGGAAAGAGATCAGTCGGGTCGCTTTTCGATTGTTCGAACCGACCCCTCTATTTAGAAGCCGTCTTTTCGTAGACCTGAAGACGATTCTTTCCCTTGTTCTTTGCTGCGTGAAGCGCCAGGTCGGCACGGTATATCATCCCGTCGATATTGTCTCCTTCTCCGAGATACTCTGTAATCCCTATGCTCACTGTTGTAACAACGTCCTCTTCCAGGCTTCTTTTCTCAAGTCGATCGAGAATTCTCCTGCCCATAGACTCGGCTCCTTCCATGGCAACTCCGGGCAGGATTATCAAGAACTCGTCTCCACCCCACCTGATTACCCGATCGGAATTCCTGATAACCATCTTGATGGACTCTACTACCCAGGAAAGAATAAAGTCACCATACATGTGGCCCAGGGAATCGTTTATAACCTTGAAATCATCAACATCAAGCATCATCAATGAGAGAGGGGTGGAGAATCGATTGGATCTTTCTATTTCCGCAGCAGAACACTCTGCGAGCCCGTACCTGCTAAGCGCACCAGTTAGAGGGTCGTAATAAGTGAGTCTTGTAATCTCTCCTCTGCTTCGAATTCTGCTTATTGCCTCCGTGACATGTGCCGCCAGTAATTCTGCGAGCTCAACATCCTCGCTGTCAAACGCGTCCAGCTCAGTCGATATCGTTTGAAACACTCCAAAGCTTCCAAGAGGTATGCTCAGCGCGGACCTGTAATCAGTACTTCTGGGCCTTGCCTCTTGGCTTTTGGAAATATCGGGAAAGATGAGAGTCTTTCCCTCCCATAGAGTCCTCCCGGCAACTCCTTCATACTTGCTGTAGCGTTCCTCACCATCATCTGGAACTGAATTGGTCACTCTCTTAACAACGAGATCTTCCCCCTCCACAATGTCCAGACTGTATACATCGAATTCTAGAATTCTGCAGGACGCATTTACGAAGAGATCATACACCTCTTCCTCCGTATCTGCCTTCGACAGTTCAAGGGCTACCTCATGAAGCCTCCTTATCTTGTTTCTGCTTATCCGGAGCTCACGCTTGACTTTCTCACTTTCGCTAATATCGATCGAGTACTTGACGCTAGCGAATCCACAGTCTTTGTATTTCAGATCAATCACGAAACTCCTAAAATACTTGGTTTCACCTTCGGATTGAACCGACTCAACAAAACTCTCCTTCGTTGGAGACATCTCCTGGCTTAGAGTGCTGAAGCCAGCTTCCTTTGCAATTTCATTCAACCACAAAGAATCGCTGGAGCTGTCTTTGATCGAAACTGCAACGGGTGCGTTCTGAACGATCTTCATGAAGGCGGCAAAAAGAAACTCTCTTCTACCTTCGCTGGCCAGGTGCCGACTTAACTCTTCGAATCTGATCTTGACTGTACAACCGTTCTTCTCGGCCTTACCCAGATAAAAGCGCGGCATTCCAAAAACCTCGGTACAGCACGCCAAGTCAGTACTCTCTTCATTGCTTGCCGCTAAAATTATCGACCGTAGATCCTCAATTCCCAACATTGAGGAAAGTCTTCCAATGTCGCTGAACGCAGAGAAGAACTCACTCAGAACGGAGTCTGATTTTCCGGATCTTTTACTATCTATAAGAACGACGTCATCTTCATTCACGTTAAAGACTAATTCGAACTCCTCCATTTCTCGGTTAATGAAATGAAGAGATTTCGATTCAAAGTTCTCAAAAGGCATCACAATTCCCCTTTCCCCGAACATTCTAGTACACCTTCCAACTTCTCAGCTCGAAGTAATGCAAACCCATGCCACCAGAATGAAAGTCATTGAATGATCGCTCTTAAGTTAGTATAATGAAGGCGTCGACAAAGAAGAGAACTCTGGGATGAGATTGATTTGAAAAGAACTTATCAATGGACAACAAAGGCCACTGCGCTAATAGTAGTTCTGATTATCGTAAAGTTCCTTGTATTTTACGGTTATACTGCTGAGCTTGCAAGGGCATCCCTCCTGCTTGGCACGCTTTCCTGGCTGGCATTCCTTCTACTGCTTTTCTGGGTGGTGTTCAGAGGGAAGTTCTTTCTTTTGTACTGTGTTATATCGTGTATTCTCTTCGTTGATTTCTTGTACTTCCAGTATTTCGGGTTTCTACCTTCAGTGAAAGAACTTGTTCATGTCGGACACGTAGGTGCGGTAAAAGACAGCATAATTTACGTCCTTCATCCTGTAAGCTTCATTTTTATAGTGGATTTGATACCTGTTGGTTTCTATCTGAGAAGAAAGACTTTTCCTGTCGAAGAATGGACAGGAAGAAAGCCAGGGTACACGGATATCATTATAGCAATTGTCATGCTGATAAGCCTGATCGTACCTTTTTCCTCTGAAGCGCTGCAGTCTTACTTTGTCTTCAATAGATACGGTGTGCTCGCCTACCACATGTATGATCTGGTGAAGGCAATCCCCGGTGTTGACAAAGGAATAACCGTTGACGAAAGAGTCTCGTACAAAGGTTACGTAAATAAGATGGCCGAAGCAGGCAAATACTTTTCTGTTGCAAAAGACAGAAATATCATCATAATACAACTAGAGTCCTTCCAGGACTTCCTTGTTAATTTCACCTATAACGGTCAGGAAATTACACCGAACTTAAATCGTTTGGCCTCGGCCGATTCCTTCTATTTTGATGAAGTATATCAACAGGTTGGAGCGGGCAATACTTCCGATTGCGAATTTGTTGTTCTGAATTCAATGCATTCGCTCGGAGAAGTCTCCGTATATCAGACAAGAGAAGACAACAGTTTTTACAGTCTGCCATCGCTTCTCAAGTCTGAAGGCTACCACACAGTTGCATTCCATGGCAACAACGGGTGGTTCTGGAATCGCGAGAAGATCTATCCGTCATTAGGTTTTTCCGATTTCATAAGCCTTGAGGACATGGACAGCGATGAGATTATTGGTTTTGGACTTAGTGATTTCTCACTGTTCAGGCAAACGCTGGAACATCTAGAAAATATTGTGGAACCGTTCTTTGCATTCATCGTGACGCTCACGAGCCACAATCCGTATGAAATTCCCGAGGAATTAAGAAGAATCGAGTTGCTTCCCGAGCACGAAGAGACCCTCTTTGGAAACTACATTCAGTCTGTCAATTATGCAGACAGGGCTCTCGGCGAATTCATAGAAGGTCTTGAGAAGGCGGGACTGTACGAAAACTCCCTGATAATCCTCTATGGTGATCACGCCGGGCTGTACCCGTTTAACAAAGAGAACAGAGACATCATGACCGATCTGCTTCATAGCGAGTACGATTTTCCGCAGGCGATGAATGTGCCGCTGATCTTTCACATGCCGGGTTCCGACCTTAGAATAGTTAACTCTACCGTTGGAGGTCAGATTGACTTCTTCCCGACTCTTCTGAATCTCATAGGAATAGTTGAGAGAAACGGGATCCTCTTCGGGGTTGATCTCTTGAATGCTTCACGGGGATTCGCCGCATTAACTCACTACGTCCCCGAAGGCTCCTTCATAGATAACAACAGGGTATTTATCATGTCAAGCGACGGAATCCTCAACAACAGCAGCGCAATTGACAGGAAGAGCGGTACAGAGATAGCTCCTTTCAGTTGCCTGGACGGATATAAAGACTCCATACAGCAGATAGCTGCCTCGAAGTATTTCATACTCAACGACTCGATATCGAATCTGACGGGCGCAAAAAGCGCTAAAGAAGACTAGACTTTGAAAGCGGAAGAATCAAGAGAGGTCTCGCTTCGTGGCTTTGCATGAAGCACTGTTTTGTTCTGCAGCAGAAGATGTCAAGAGATCTATCGTTTCTCTATTCTCCCTGAAGAAGTCGATATGACACGCAATTTAATCTGTTTTTTCTTGCTTATCCTATGCGCGCTATTGGTCGAGTTATTCCTTTATGCCTGTGCCGACAAGACTTTTCACGAAGAGATTCTGCAGCAGGAAGAAAACTATAAGCGTCGGAATGACTGCAATCATAGTCCCGGCCATGATTATCCCCCAGTTATTCGCTGATTCGGCATCGATAAGCATTTTAACTCCAATTTGCACAGTCTTCATCTTATCTTCCATCGTAACTATCAACGGCCAGAGATATATGTTCCAAGAATAAACAAAGTTTATGATTGCCGAGCCCGCAATAACCGATTTAGAAAGAGGCAGAAGGATCTTCAAGAAATACTTTATAGGACCGGCACCATCGATCCTTGCAGCATCCTCCAGAGAAAGAGGGATCGTCATGAACTGCTGTCTCATCAAGAAAGTGTTTGTTGCACTCGCCATAAATGGGATAGTCAGCGCCCAGTAGGTATTCACCCACCCAAATCTGTTCATCAACGAAAACAGTGGAACAATCATTATCGTTTCAGCCGGCAGGAAGAGAGTTGCAAATAGAAAACCGAAGGCCAGTCCTCTTCCGGTAAATCTGAAGTTTGAAAAGGCGTATCCCGCAAGTGTTCCCGTTACTAGCTTGCCAAGAGTAATCGCTACAGATACGATCGCGCTGTTTAGAAGCAGACGCGCGAATGGAACAGTCTTGAAAGCATCGAAGTAGTTCTTGATATGAAACGCTGTCGGGAAAAACTTCGGAGGGAAGGAAAAGACACTTTGAGGCGGCTGAAGGCTCATTGTAATAGCCAAGATCACCGGCATGATGAAAATGAAAGAGACCGAAATCAGCACGACTTCAATAATCACTGTATTCAGAATTTTTCTAGTTGACTTCTTCACAGCCTCACCTCATTGGTAGTGAACTCGCCTTTCTGCAACGGCAAAGTAGATGATAGTCACAACTACCATAATCATAAACATTATTACGCTCTGCGCAGAGGCAGGCCCCTTTTTCTGATAAGTGAAGGCGTCCAGGTACAATCTGTAGATCATATTAGTTGTGTAGCCGCCAGGTCCGCCCCTAGTCATTACATCGACTATTGCAAACGACGTGAACATCGTGCTAACAATATTCATTATTACGAGATAGAACGTTATTGGTGAGACCAGGGGGAAGATGATTCTCCATGTTTTCTTCATCACCCCAGCACCATCCAGAGTAGCTGCCTCAAGCAGGTCCCCTGAGATGTTCTGGATGCTGGCAATATAAAAGATCATATTAAAGGGAAGTATTTTCCATACCGTAGCGAAGATCAAGGCATAGAATGCATACGGTTTCGAAGTCAACCATTCGACCTGAACTCCGAAAAGCTTCATGAACACATAGTTGACATGACCAACAACCGGGTTTAAGAGAAAGGTCCATAACGTACCGGCAATTGCTGGTGAAACTGCATAAGGAGCAAATAAGAAAGTCCTGTAAAGCTTTGTGCCAGGAACATTCTGAGTAAGTAGCATAGCAATTATGAAGCCAAGAAATATTGAGACCGTCACAGATAGTCCCACGTAAACCACTGTCAACCGCACCGATGAGAGATACTGCTCATTGTTGAATAAATTAATGTAGTTCTGAATCCCCACAAAAGTAGTCTTGTTACCGAAAGTAGACACCCTGTAAAGACTCAACCTGAAAGCTTCTACTGCGGGATAGTAGATAAACAAGACTATTATCAGAAAGGTAGGCACCAGCAAAAGATATGGTAACCACTTTCGCATTCTCCACCTCCAGATCAAGTGAAGCGGGCCTTGAGCCCGCTTCACTCAGAAAAAGATAGGACTAATAGTTTGCTTCGTTATAGTCAGCAATTGCTTGTGTTGCACCTTTCTCGGCATATTCTAGCGCCTGGACAGGCGTCATTTCCCCTGCAATCATTTTCTCGATGGCAGTGGTCACAACCGTCCTGATCTCAGGAAAAGCTCCAGTTATTGCGCCGTTTGTATTGTAGCTTTGCACGGAAAGCAGAAGCTGCAGTAACGCCGTTAGGTGATCAGGATAATCACCGTAGTACCCACTTGCAACAAGCTTTTCAACTGAGTCTTTTCTGACTGGGAAATAGCCGGTCGCCTTGTGCCACTCAATCTGTTGCTCTGTTCCGGCCATGAATTTTATGAATTCCCATGCTGCCTTTGTTTCTGCATCTGGATGTCCGTCAATCAACCACAGACTACCTCCGCCGATAATCGCTCCTCCGGCCTTTGAGTCTGCCGGTCTAGGCAAGAAAACACTGCCGAGTTCAAATCCGTTTGTCTCCGCAGATTCCATCATAAGAGCTACATCAGAAGTTGAAGTCATGAGCATTGCGACTTTCTGAGAAATGAACAGGTTTCTTGCTGCGGTCCAATCCTCGAATTTGGTGTTAATCATGGTGCCTTCTTGGGACATCGCATTCCACCATTCAAAAATCGCAAGACCCTCAGGCGTGTTAAACACCGCTGCCGTAGGTCTCCCCGTTCTACCATTGTTCTGATTGATAAGAGGAGCATCTTGAGCTGCCATAAGCTGTTCGAAGAACCAGGAATTCAAAGACACTGTAAAACCTGCCTGCTCAACATTCCCCGAGGCATCCTTCACAGTGAGCTTTCGAGCCACGTCGATGAAGCTTTCGAAAGTCGTTGGTGGATCGTTGGGATCCAAGCCAGCCTTCTCAAAAAGCGTCTTGTTATAGAATACGATCGCGTTGGACGAATTGAAGGGCATGGAATAGAGCCTGCCGTTCACTCTGTAATAGTTGAGTACCTGGGGCATGAACTTCCCGATGTCAAAGGACGGATCGGCCTCCATCATCTCTTCGATTGGAATTGCGACCTCTCCATCAATCATCATCTGAGTACCGATCTCGAAGACCTGAACTACGTGAGGAGCCGTTCCTGCCTGAACCCCGGCGATCATCTTGTTCAGAGTGTCTCTGTAGCTTCCAGTGTACTGCACTTCAACCTTGATGTCAGGGTGTAATTCCATAAATGCGTCTGCCTGAGACTGCAGAAAATCAATTCTCCAGCCACCCATTGCATGCCAGAACTGGATTGTTGTTGCGGACAATACGAGCGAGAAGATCAACACGATAGAAAGAAGAAGAAGCTTTCTCAAAAGAACCACCTCCATGATTGGGATAGGATCTTAAGCCAAAGCAACTGCTCAGACAGACAAAGAGAAAACCGCCTACAAAAAGGTCAGGCGGTTTTCTCTTTGTCAGTACCACCATGTTTTCATTGTACTACAAAGCTTACAAAAAACAAAACATAGAATTACGCTTCTAGATTATCTGGTTTTTTCCCGGTAATCCAGGAGGAGCCTGTCGATCTCGCCAATCTTTCCACTCTCAGCCTTCCAGAAATCTTGAGACATCGTGCTGTTGAGTTCTTCAACTGTCCTTCCCTGTTGCTCAACCCAGGTATAATACTTCAAATTGTGCCATCTCATTCGGTTCTCCATTGTCCCTTCGAATATCCAGTCTGTCTTTGCTCCAAGGGCAAACGATTCGAACCTGTGCTTCGCTTCATCTCTGGTTAGGCTGCCATAGGTCTTTGTCATGTTCGCCATCACAGAATGATAGCGATCCATGTTGTCTGTTGCAATGGTCACGATGTTGTCTTTGCCGGTCATTTTGTAGTGCTTCGCCATCTTTATCGCCCCGACGATATTAGCAACTCCCGAGATACCGAATATATCTGCCATTGTCTCCACATCTTCTTCCTTGAGAAACTCCTTCAAAAACCTCTTGCCCTCGTCGTTGGTCATCACTTGTAGTAGTTTCTTGCATTCTATGTCGTCAAGCGCAACAACGGCATCGTTGTTCATCACATTGTGAATCCAGGTTACGTGTTTGTCTCCGATTCCCTGAATGTCATGGCCACCATAACCATTCAGTGAAAGAGTCGGGCACTGCACAGGTTCTCCTGCCACAATCTTCACTTCAGGATATGCTTCCTTTAGCCTGTCGCCGCAAGCGATAGTTCCTGCCGAGCCGACCGTTGCAACGACCGCGGAGACCCTGCCGTTACCGAGCCTGAGCTCGTCCATCATCTCCAGAATCGTGTTTCCTGTCACATAATAATGAAATCTATAGTTTCCGAGCTCGTCAAACTGATTTAAAACACGCACTTTTTCTGGATTGGCTGCCTTCAATTCTTTTGCTTTGTCGTAAATCTCCTTCACGTTCGACTCACAGCCGGGGGTTGCTATAACTCTCGCGCCATACTCTCTAATTATGTCGAATCTCTCAGAGGACATCTCTTCGGGAAGAATGACCACGGAATCGAACTTCATTCTGCATCCGACCCAAGCACCTCCGATTCCATAGTTGCCAGTGGAAGGCCAGACCAGAGTGTGGTAGGTTGGATCTACTTCGCCCCTCAAAACCTTTTCCATCAAAATCGAATAAGTCGCTCCCACCTTGTGGCTGCCCGTGGGGAAATCCTTTCCGTACAGAACAACAATGTTCGCATCTACTCCAGTGAATTCCTTCGGAAGAACGAAATAGTAGATCCTGTTGTCGATATCTCTCCAGGAAATGTTGTACAGGTTTATCGGATCCAGAGGATCTTCCTCCCTCATCTTCCAGGCAATCTCTCTCGTTTTTCTGTCGATCTTCTCTGGATGCAGCATTTCCTCGAACGTTGGACCAAGCACATACTTACCCATGTTAATCCTCCTTGTCAAACACCAACTATACTATATTACTCAAATTTCCTTCGATTAGGCTCAGCACATACTCAGGAGTTACGGGTATTCTTCTTACCCGCTTTCCAATTGCCATGGAAACGGCATTGGCAACCGCGGCAGGAACCGGCATGAGTGATGGTTCACCAATTCCCTTAGCGCCGTACGGCCCTTCGGGGAAGGGATCCTCCACCACATCTATAACGAGCTCAGGGGGAACTTCATGGACAGTTGGGATAATGTATGTGTTAAAGTTGTCGGAGATGATTCTGCCATCCCTATGCTTCAAATCTTCATATATTGCGTACCCCATACCCTGAGCGAATCCTCCCTGTATCTGCCCCATCACTCCTTCGGGATTCACGGACTTTCCAACATCATGAGCTGTGAAAGCCTTCAAAACTTTGGTTGAGCCCGTTGCTAAATCAACTTCAACCTGTACAACCTGACTCGCATACGAGTAGGTTACATATGCCTCTCCGATCCCATTTTCCATGTCAAAACTCAATTTGGGAGTCTCATACCAACCGGTATCAAACAACTTGACATTTCTCTTGTAAGCCTCTTCGACTATTTCATCGAATCTCATTCTCTTTCCGTCTTCATCATAAACAGAGCCGCCTCCGAACTTCACGCCGGCGGAGCTGCTTCCCGTTATTTCTCGGAACACGGGAATCAATTTTTCCCGCAAAGCAATACAGGCACTTCTTACCGCGTTTCCTGAATAGATAGTAGTCCTGGAGGCTACTGTCGGTCCACTGTCCGGGACAAAGGCCGTGTCCGGCTGATGGACCAGGATTCTTTCTATGCTCTGACCCAGTTCTTCGGCAGCCATTATCGCGATTACTGTCTTTGCCCCCTGTCCCATCTCCGTTCCACCGATTCTTACTTCTACAGAACCGTCCTTATTTATCAGGACGTGCGCGCCGGACTTGTCAAGAGCCTGTCCACCGGCGCCAAGACTTACACCGTAGAAGATGTGAGAAACTCCCACACCCCTCTTGAAATCCTCGTTGCCCTTGTTGAACTGCTCAGTCTCTGCCACCAGTCTCTGCCAGTTCGAAGCCTTCTTGACTCTCGATAGTGTCTCCGGTGCACCGACACTGTGAAGCAGAAGATGATCTGTAGAAGTTCTCGATCCTTTCTTAAGCGTGTTGATTTCTCGGAACTCCATGGGATCGAACCCCATCTGAAAAGCAATATCATCAAGCATGCTTTCGACAGCAAAGAGAACCTGCGGTGATCCAAAACCCCTGAAAGCTCCGGGCGGAACCTTGTTGGTGTAGACGGCGCAAACGTCGACATCGACATTTTCAATCTCGTAAGCTCCCGCTGCATGTACAAGCGTCCTGAACATGACGATTGGTGTGAGCGTAGCATAAGCTCCCATATCCATATAGGCCTCAATCTGCATCGCCTTGATTTTCTTTCCTTCTAGGGCAACTTTATAATAAGACTTAACCGGATGACGCTTCGAGGTGATTTGAATATCGATCTCTCTCGAATATATCAGTTTCGCAGGCCTTTTGAGATTGTAGGAGGCAACTGCTGCATATGCAGCGACGTAAGAGGGAACATCTTCCTTGCCTCCAAATGCTCCGCCCGTCTCGGTCTGTATGACTCTGATCCTGCTCATTGGAAGGCCCAGAACATGTGAAAGCGCTCCCTGGACATAGTAAGGGCACTGCATAGTACCGTAGACCGTAAAACCGTAGTCAATATCAGGTACCACTATTACTCCCTGGGTCTCCATGTATGCCTGCTCCTGATAGTGAGCATAGAACTCTCCTTCAAAAACAAGTTTTGAGTTCACAAAATATTCGGATGCATTTCCCTTTCTTATTTTCTTCGAAACTCCGATATTTGACTTTTCATGAACAAGAACCTCGTCCTTCAAGGCATCTTCTATTGTCAGTACCGGCCGTAGCTCTTCGATCTCTATCTTCACAAGATCAGCGGCTTCTTCGGCAGTTTTCTTATCCTTAGCAGCAACTACCGCCAATACGTCACCGAAAAATCTGATCTTCTCTCCTTCCTTCACAAGACAAGGCATATCCTTTATGACATCGCCAAGCTGGTTCTCACCGGGAATATCCTTCCAGGTGAAAATACCTTCCACACCGGGAAGCCTCATGGCGGCTGAAGTGTCAATCGCCTTGAGAATCCCGTGAGCTTTCTTCGCAATAACCAGAGCACAGTAAACCTGTCTGTCAAAAGAAACATCGGCAGCGAACTTAGCCCGGCCATCGACCTTTTCCAGCGCATCTACCCTCTTGATTTTTCTGCCGACAACCCTCTCTTGTAAATCAGACATTTTCACCCTCCTCAACGAAGAGCGGTACAAAGCCATTCTTCTCGACATCGACCAAGCCGAGATTCGTCAACTTCAATTTCGGTATAACTGAAAGCTGAACAAATGACAGGGTCATGAAGAGATCTGGTAAAATGCTTCCCATTGATTTTGCCGCTTCCTTCAGTTCAACCAACCTCTCTGCGACTTCTCTGCTGGTGAGGTCAGACATGAGGCCGGCTATCTTCAGAGGCAGCTCAGATATTATCTTTCCGTCAACTACAGCCACAAGACCACCGCCCATTTCAATCACCCTGTTAGCAGCGAAGACCATATCGGAATCACTTACACCTAGTACGCCCAAATTATGTGAATCATGACCGACCGAAGTCGCCACAGCTCCTCTTTTCAATCCCGAACCCTTTGCAAATGCAACAGACATGGACTTTTCCTCGCTGTAACGACAGATCGCCGCAAGTTTCAATATATCATGCGAAGCGTCGCTGACAACAAAGTCGTCTTGAATTCTCGCAACCGCAACCGAAGCTCCTGTCAAAACTTCGCTTCCCAGAAGCTCGATCACTCTAATTCGTCTTCCTTCAGCCACCACTTTGAGATCGTTCTCACTTATCTTCTGACACCTGAAAGTGTTGATCTTCTCCTGAGGGAAGCTCCTGGAAATCACATCCGCCACAAGTTTGCCGTCTCTCGCGACAACCTTCGAGTCCTTGAAGACTATTCTTGGACTGAATGAATTGAGATCGTCGACCACAACAAGGTCCGCCTTATATCCGGGTGCAATTGCTCCCATTGACCTGAGATTGTAGTGTCTTGCCGTGTTTATCGTTGCCGCCCTTATCGCAATTATTGGTTCAATACCGTGTTTTATGGCCTTTCTGACATTGTGATCGATGTGACCCTCCCTGATAATGTCGTCAGGGTGCTTGTCGTCAGTACAGAAAGAGACGAATGGATAAGTCTTGTCATTTATGAGTGGAAGAAGCGGAACGAGGTTTCTCTCAACACTGCCTTCTCTAATTAGAATCTGCATTCCTCTTGAGAGTTTTTCACGAGCTTCCTCGACGGTTGTACACTCGTGTTCAGACCTCACAAATGCACATATGTAAGCGTTGAGGGGCTTCCCTAGAACGCCAGGTATGTGTCCGTCTATCTTCTTGTATTTATGCCTAATCAATTCGATCTTTGCTATTGAGTCCCTATCACCGTTGATGATATCGGGAAAGTTCATCACTTCTCCCAGACCAAGAACCCTATTCTGAAATTTCTCAACGAATCCTATCATATCCATGACACTGATAGTTGCTCCCGATGTTTCCATGGTGGAAGCTGGTACTGCAGAAGGAATCATTATGTACAGATTAACTGGAACGCCCTCTGTTGACCTTATCATGTACTCTATTCCGGCAAGGCCCATGACGTTGGCAATTTCGTGAGGATCTGCTATCGCCGTTGTGGTTCCTCGCGCAAGAATCGTCTTGGAGAATTCGACGGGTGATACCATCGATGATTCTATGTGCAAATGAGCGTCAATAAGGCCAGGTACTACGTACGAACCTTCGAGGTCGATGACCTCCACGCCTTCTTCATAATCACCAATTCCGGCTATTCTCTTCCTGAAAAGAGCCAGATTTGCTTCTTCAACTTCGCCACTGAACACGTTGACCACTTTGCAGTTTTTCAGTAGAACATCGGCAGGCTTATCACCACGTGCTACCGGAATTATATCAATGATATTCGTTCCAATCGCCTCCTTTCAAGGGGGTCGTGGATAGGAAAACAAGACCCCCGCAATGCAGGGGTCTCTCTATCATTCAAAAACACTCGTGGCACTTCTAGTCTTGATCTCTTCGGAGAGCTTCTCGATAAACGTGTCCAGTCCAATAGATCCAAGATCTTTTTCACTTCGCAGTCTTATAGATACAGTTCCGTCTTCTCTTTCTCTGTCCCCGACTATTAACATATAAGGCACTTTGAGCAGTTGAGCGTCCCGAATTTTGTAATTTGTAGATTTCTGCCTGTCATCAACTTCGACTCTGAATCCCTTGTCCTTCATTTCAGAAGCGACCGACTCAGCGTATTCGATGTGTCTGTCGGCTATGGGAATAACTGCAACCTGGGTCGGAGCAAACCAAGTCGGAAAGGCTCCTGCGAAGTGCTCGATAAGTATTCCCATGAATCTCTCAACTGAACCGTAGATAGCTCTGTGAATCATAACTGGCTGATACTCCTCGTTGTCGGGGCCGACATACTTGATTCCAAATCGTTCAGGCATCATGAAATCCAGCTGAATAGTCGCACACTGCCATTCCCTTCCGAGCGAATCCTTTATGTGATAATCGATCTTCGGACCGTAAAAGGCACCATCGCCTTCATTTACCTTAAACTCCATATTCTTAGCCTTCAGGGAATCTTCAAGTGCCTTCGTAGCAATATCCCAGAGCTCCACTTCGCCCATGCAATCTTCAGGCCTCGTTGAGAGCTCCGCCCTGTACTGGAAATTGAAAGGCGAATAAATCTTCTCTACGAAGTCGATCACTCCC
>Ga0265294_10001055_pt1 | contig 37383 bp, 39 predicted proteins | sample MunlanPumphouse3_FD_192504 | JGI IMG/M metagenome (GOLD analysis project Ga0265294, IMG submission 192504) | Groundwater microbial communities from a municipal landfill in Southern Ontario, Canada - Pumphouse #3 | ecosystem: Environmental > Aquatic > Deep subsurface > Groundwater | place... | reverse complement strand
ACGATGTTGGTTGACGATTTTAAGGGGCGGAGTTTTTAATCGTAATCCGCTATCGCATGCCACGCCGAACGACTGGAAGGCGGGTCGCACAGCATCGTCGGCAAGCATCGAGTGTAGTAGCCGCTCTGTGAGCGGCATGTGTCGCTCATAGAGCGACTACTACACTAACCTCTGTGTCGCTCATAGAGCGACTACTACACTAACCTCTGTGTCGCTCATAGAGCGGCTACTACACTAACCTCTGTGTCGCTCATAGAGCGGCTACTACACTAAACGCCTTTAAACGTTCGATAAACAATTTTTTGGCTTGTGCTAATATTCAGCTGTTCCATGTGGCTTTTCCTTTCTCCAGTTTTTTGAAGAATTTTTGTTGAGGGGTATTGTTGCATGGGACATTTTTTTGTCCATTGTGTTGTCGCATTTCATATTACAATTCAGCCCACCCGTTTTTTATTGGGTTCTGTTTTGATATAATTTTGCTGTTTTGCTATAATTAATAATTTCACTAGGTGTGCATGCATCAACCCAACCGTTGTTTTTAAAACAACCACAAGTAGATTTAAATATGTTATATTTTTTAGGGGAACGTTTAGAGTCAGTATGGGGGCCATTTCGCCTGCTGACATCTCATATCATGCTTTTGGCAGCAGGAACCATGTTGAGTGCGCTCCTGGTCTGGGCACTGCTGCCAAAGTTATGGGGCAAACTGCCACGCGATGGCGGCAAGGCACTCGCGGCAGATGGGGGGAAGGGCGCCAAGGGCAAGCCGACCGGCGCCGGTGTGGTAATCACCCTGCTCGCACTGCCTGTGATCGCGCTTTTTGTGCCAATGGATTTGTGGCAGATGGCCGTGGTTTTCTGTCTCTATTTGAGCATGCTGTTTGGTTTCTTGGATGATCGAAGCGTGACTCCCTGGAGCAGATGCAAAAAGGGGGTGCTGGACTTGCTGATCTCCGGGGCTGCCGCACTTTGCATCTACTATGCCTGCGGTTCGGAGCTGTGGCTGCCCTTTGTGAAGCATGGGGTCGTGGCGCCACTCTATCTCTATCTGCCGCTGGCAGTGGGGATGCTGTGGATCACAACCAATGCCACCAATTGCAGTGACGGGGTGGACGGGCTGGCCGGCTCTCTGACTTTGCTCTCGCTTTTTGCCATGGCCGGGCTGCTTTACGGCGTTGTTGGCTACAAACCGGTGGCGGATTATCTCTTGATCCCCACCACGCCCAACGCCGCCCGCTGGGCCATTCTCGTTTCCACGATTGCCGGGGGGCTGGCCGGATATCTCTGGCACAACGCGGAGCCCAGCCTGGTTTTGATGGGTGACGCTGGCTCGCGCTTCCTGGGACTGTTGGTGGGCATCACGGTTCTGGTGGCAGGCAACCCCTTCTTGATCTTTGTGATCGCTCCTGTGGTGCTTGTCAATGGCGGAACAGGCATACTCAAGCTTTCTCTGCTGATTGCACTTGGAAAACTGGGCTTTGATGTTAGGATAACCCATGAGCTTTCGCTAGAGGAGGCTGCCAAACAGAGTGTGCTGGTCAAATCTTTGCACAGTATCCGCTTTCCTTTGCATGACCATTGCCGTAAAAATCTGCATTGGAGCAACGCTCAGGTCCTTATCCGGTTTGTGTTGCTGCAGTCATTTCTGACACCTCTGCTGTTTGTTATTTTAACCAAGGTCAGGTAGCTGAAAGAGGATCACTATGAAAACCCGTGCCATCATATTTAATTTAGGATCAATTGATCGCTTTGCCGCCGACCCCTTTCAGCTGCTGAAAAAGAACGGCTGGAACGCGGATGCTGATATGGTTGAGGTTGCGGAACTAGCGTTGCAGGTACTCCCAAAAAGTCGCGCGCGCTTGCAGGGTCTCTTTGCCGAAGAGGCGCACTATATCTGTTGCGCCTCCCGACCGCGCACTGTTCGAGCACTGCTGGATTTTGGCAATGTCAACTTCCGTTCGAAAAAGGTGACTTGGCTCGCCATGCCGTATGATGCGGCTGCGCTCAAAAAAGAGCATGGTCAGCCCTGGTTTCCAGTGATCGATCGTGAACGCTGCACAAGCTGCGGGATATGCCATGATTACTGCCTCTTTTCAACCTACACCCGTGATGACATGCGCGAGCCAGCGTTGCGGATCGAAGTGAAAAACCCATTGAATTGCAAAGCCGGATGCCCCGCCTGTGCGCGTCTCTGCCGCAGCAACGCGCTGATCTTTCCATTTAGCCCGGAGGCGGCACTGAACGGTGCCCTTGAGGAAGTAGGACGCGCGGGGGATGATGCCTTGCTGCAAGCCTTTGAGGCGGATCCCTTAAAGGTCTTGGCTGAACGTCGTCAGAAACGCCGCCTGATTGATGAAAAAAAATTGGCCGATGCCGAGCGCGACAGTTTTATCGGGCACTGAAACCTTTAACTAAATAACGTCGCTGGCCGACAGTGTAGGGTGGCTGTCCGTGAGCGGATGCAGCGAAAAAACGATGGGTAACTCAACCAAATGGCCGAAAAAAACAAAAATTATGATTGGGATTGGGATTGGGATTGGGATAAAAATATTATGCGTAAGAAAAAAAACAGGCCGCTTGGCCTGCGCCTGTTAACAGAGGTTAAGCCGCGTCTGCTGCTGAAATTTATCTTTGGTGCTGGCATCGGCAATCTGTGCGCGATCCGGGCCTTCGAAAAGCGCAAGCAACGTGGCATTGTCTTTCCGCCCTTTGTTTTTGTCAGCATCACCGGGCGTTGCAATCTCGCCTGCCGCGGTTGCTGGGCGATCGGAGCGAAGAACCCGGTGGACATGTCGCAGGTGCTTCTGGCGCATATTGTGGCCGAAAGCCGCCAGCAGGGGTGCCGCTTCTTTGGTATTCTGGGGGGCGAGCCGTTGCTGGTGGATTGGCTGCCAGGTTTCTTTAAAGCGCATCCTAACTCCTACTTTCAAATGTTCACCAATGGGCACTTGCTGACAGAGGCGACTGCGAAGGAGCTGGTTGAGGCTGGCAATGTTTCGCCCTTGATCAGCATTGAGGGGTGGAACGAGAGCTATATAGAGCGACGCGGCACAGGGTTTCAGAAGGCGCTCGATGCCCTGGCTCTTTGCCGCAGGAGTGGTTTGGTGACTGGTGTGGCGGTCTCGGCCTCCAACAGCAACTTCGACGATGTGGTGACAAGCGAATTTGTGGATGAGATGGTCCGGCGCGGGGCGCACTATCTCTGGTATTACATCTACCGCCCTTCAGGACAGAATCCAAACTTCGCGGATGCGTTGGAAGATGGCAAGGTGCGGCAACTCCGGGCATTTTTAGTGGCGGAGCGCAAACGCTGCGGCTCAATTGTGATTGTGGATGCTTACTGGGATCACAATGGCGAGGCGCTCTGTCCGGGTGCCGTAGGCATCAGCCATCATATCAACGCCATGGGGGATGTGGAGCTTTGTCCGCCAGTGCAGTGCTCTGATTGCCGCTTGACCCCGGCGAGCGATGTCGCGGCGGAGATCAGTGGCTCAAAGCTGTTGCAGGATCTACGGAGCGAAATTCCGAAACTCACACGCGGCTGTATACTAATGGACCATCCGGCAAAGCTGTCGCAGAGGGCGCATGCCATCGGCGCGATTGACAGCAGTGGGCGCGATACCTTCTTCCAAGAGCTCGCTGAGCGGAGCCCCATGGGCTGTCACAATCATAGCGGCAACCCCATCCCGGAGACGAGCTTCGCATACAAGCTGGCCAAAAAGTACTGGTTCTTCGGTTTTGGCGCGTATGGCTGAAGAGACAATCCAGAACACAAGACTTGAAACTATGCTCAGGATCGCAGTGATACACAAAAAAACGGATGCGGTCAGCATCCGTTTCTTTGTGCTTCATTCAGAGAGGATAATTTAAGCCTCAATGCCCTTTGCAGTCAGATATTCCAAAACCTTACCAACAGATGTAAGTTTCTCTGCATCTTCATCAGGGATCTCTGCGCCAAACTCCTCTTCAAACGCCATAATCAATTCCACCGTATCCAGGGAGTCTGCACCCAGATCATCAATAAATGATGCTTCTGGTGTAACCTGCTCGGCATTAACACCCAACTGTTCTACGATGATTTCCTGTACTTTATCTTCCAGTGACATTTGACTTCTCCTTGTTTGTTTTAAACCACAGCGCAAAAGAACTGCGGCAAATGTTGTTACATAACCATGCCGCCATTCACACTCAGGCACTGACCAGTCACATAGCTGGCCTCATCTGAAGCCAGAAACGCGACTGCTTTAGCAATATCCTCTGGTTCGCCGAAACGGGCCATCGGAATATTAGCGAGCATTTGATCACGCACATCCTGTGAAAGCGCATCAGTCATCTTAGACGAAATGAATCCTGGCGCAATTGCATTGGCGCGAACCCCGCGCGAAGCTAACTCCTTCGCCGTGGATTTCGTCAGAGCAATAACTCCAGCTTTGGAAGCGGCGTAATTGGCCTGGCCGGCGTTGCCGATCAAGCCGATTATCGACGCGATATTAACAATAGTGCCGCTGCGCTGTTTCATCATCGGGCGGGCAACAGCGCGCGAAAAAAGAAAGGTGCCTTTCAGGTTGACGCGCATCACGTCATCCCAATCCTGATCGCTCATCCTGATTAAAAGTGTGTCTTTGGTAATGCCCGCGTTATTGACCATGATGTCAATGCGCCCAAATTTCTCCATCACCTCTTTAATACAGGTGTTGACAGCATCGCTATCGCCGACATCAACCGCCACAGCCAGTGACTTGCGCCCTTTGGCCTCAATTGCCGCGACGCTCTCAGCGAGCCACTCTTTTTGCAGGTCGCAAACAACCACATCCGCCCCGCGACCAGCCAGATCTTCCGCAATGGCGCGTCCAATACCGCGCGCCGCGCCTGTAACAACAGCAACTTTACCTTCAAAGCATCCCATCATTAAACCCTCAAACCTTCTTTTGAACTTTAACTTCTCTGTTAACCCAGCAATTTCGCGCAACTCTCCAGTGAAGCGAGATCCTGAACATTGGCGCACTGCAGTGTGCGGTCAATCCGACGCAGCAGTCCTGAGAGTACTTTGCCGGGGCCAAATTCAATATAATCCTCGACTCCAGCGGCCTTGGCCTCGAGAACACAATCAAACCAGCGCACAGAGTCGGTTATCTGACAGAGCATCGCATGCTTTATATCCGCTGGTTTATCACTATGAAATTTGCCGGTGACATTTGACAGCACAGGCATGGTCGGTCTTTTAAATTCCACATCCACCAACACATTCGACAGCTTAATGCGAGCCGAAGCCATCAGCGGGGAGTGAAAGGCACCGGCGACATTAAGCACAATCGCCTTCAGCCCCATCTCTGCGGCTGCAGCCGACGCGGCGGCTACGCCACTCTTCACCCCTGACAGCACCACCTGCGTATCGGAGTTGATATTGGCGATGGTTAATCCGCATTTCTCGCAAAGAGCTGCCAGTTGTTCCGCACTGGCACCCATGATGCTGACCATACCGCTCGCCTGCTCATCGCAGGCCTCCTGCATAAACCGCCCGCGCGCCTCCAGCACCTGCAGCGTTGATTCAAAGTCGAGTACGCCCGCGAGATGCAGCGCGCTCCATTCGCCCAAACTCAAGCCAGCCGCCATCTTAAAACGAACCGCTGGAAATCTTTTCTGAAAGGCTTTGAAGGCCGCCACACTAACCGTAAAAATCGCTGGTTGACAGATGTTTGATTTTGTCAGCTCCTCTGCTGGACCTTCAAAACAGAGGGTGGTAATATCAAAACCCAAAGCATCATTCGCGGTTTTAAACAGAGCAGCAATCTCCGTATCCTCGGCAAAGTCTTTCCCCATACCTGGAAACTGCGCTCCCTGACCGGCAAACATACATAACTTTTCATTCATGCGGCAATCCTCAAAATCTATTCAAAATCAAATAACCAGAGATTAAGACTCCAAAACTTAATCAGTTTGACAAAATTTCAAAAAAAGTCAAATACAAATGGAAGGTCGACATAACTCCTTGCCGTTCAACTTCTAGGTTCTGAATTCTGTATTATGGGTTCTATGCGATTCAACAAAGTTGAACCGCACCCCACAGGCTCGGAGTTGTGGTCGAATTCCGCAATACTCTGTTCAATCCGCATTGCCACATCAGCGGACGCCGCGGCGCAGCCAGCGATAATCGCGTGATAGATCGCGCGGTAGGAGGAGGAACCGTGCGTGATAATCACAGCTCCCGGGACACCCAGCAATGGGGCTCCGCCATAGATCTCTGGGTCCATACGGTGTTTCATACTCTCTAACGCACCTTTGAGCAACAGAGCGCCCAGCTGACGCACAGGGTGGCGTAAAAACTCTTCTCTCATCCAATAGCTGACCGCGCGTGCGACACTCTCAGTGGTTTTCAAGACAATGTTGCCTACAAATCCATCACACACGGCGACATCCACATTACCCAAGAAAAGATCGTGACCCTCAATGTTTCCGCGAAAATCAACGTTTGTTTTCTTGATCAATTGAAACGCCTTCTTGGTCATATCATTGCCTTTGCAATCTTCGGTGCCAATGCTGAGCAAGCCGACGACAGGGTGCTCCTGCTTCAAAACTGCTTTCGAATATTCGCTCCCCATAATAGCGAACTGCGCCAGCCACGTTTCAGGGCAATCGGTGTTAGCACCAGCATCCAGCAACAACAGTGGACGACTTGAGTTGCGGGTCGGCATCACAGTGGCAATGGCAGGCCTGAGCACACCCGGTATACGTCCCAGGCAAAACACGGCCGCCGCAGAAACAGCACCGGAATTACCCGCTGAAACCATCGCATCCACCTCGCCGCGTTTAATCAGATTCATGCAGACATTAATCGAGCACAACTTCTTTTTGTGGATGGCCTTGGCCGGCAATTCATTCATACTGATCGATTCCGGGGCATGCACGATCTTGAGTTGATCTAGCTTGACCCTGGGAAACTTTAAAAGTTCCTTTTGAATCATTGCTTCATCGCCTACAAGATGCACACACTGGAGGTATTTCAGTTTGTTGATCGCTTCAACCGCGCCATGCACAATCGCATACGGCGCATTATCGCCACCCATTATATCGAGCGCTATTCTCAACCAAGCACTTCCTCTGCTAATTTATGACAGCCAAAAGGTTTTCGTGTCACCGAAAACCTTAATACAAGCAAACCAGCCCCTTAGTAACAAAAGGCTATTGCACTTTTGTAAGATTAAACCTCGACTGTCAGAACCTGGCGACCTTTGTAAACTCCACAGGCTGTGCAGACACGGTGTGACTGTTGATTGGCACCGCAGGATGGGCAGCTCTGCACCTGAAACAAGGTTGCTTTGATCTGACCTCTGCGAAGGTTCTTACGACGTTTTGATGTTTTCCGTTTTGGGACAGCCATATTACTTACTCCTTAATTCTCATCGTTGCGGTTTTAAGCCGCTCTCACATTCACCCGTTTTAGTCGAGTAAATTCAATGCAGACCAACGGTAGTCGCCGTGATCCATTTTGCATTCGCACCCGCCTTTATTCAAGTTTGCCCCGCATCTAGGGCAAAGTCCCAGACAGGCTTCACTGCAACGAGGGTGTGCAGGAAGATCAAGAATAATAACTTCCCTGATTTCATTGGTCAAGTCTAGGAATGCAAATTCGTCGTTTATTTCAAAACTTTCAACAAAACGGCTCTCTTTTACCTCTAAATTGAAGGTTTCATTGCAAAAAGAACAAATGCAAATAAAGCGCTGGCGCAACTCTCCGCGAACCAAAAGCTCATTTCCGAGACTTTCAATCTGGAGTTTATAGGCAATTCCGCCGACTGGCTGCACCAGCCCCTCCTCATCCTTCAAGCCTATGATGTCTGGGGAGGTTTCGCCCTCAACCAGCTCTCCACCTTCCTGCAGGCGGGATAAATCAACGATCAAACGCCCCTGTGTCTCCAACTCCGCCCCCCTCTCTCGCATCTTGTCGTGAAAATTTACTCGAAAAAGCCTGTATGTGTTTATGCACTGGAACCGGCACAAAACTAGTGGCGTCACCACCATATCTGACAATCTCCCGGATGGTGCTGGCAGTCACATAGCTGTAACTCTCGTTCGGCATCATAAACAGTGTCTCAATCTCTGGTGCTAGCTTGCGGTTGGTGAGTGCCATTTGAAACTCATACTCAAAGTCAGAGTAAACGCGCAGACCACGCACCACCACATCCACATTGCGGTGGCGGCAGTACTCAACCAGAAGTGTGTCCAGCTGGTCAATCTCCACGTTTTTCAACCCTGCCTCATCCACGCTTTCGCGAATCATAGACATGCGCGCTTGCACATCGAACATACTTGATTTCTTGATCGAAACACCAGCGACCACCACAATCACCCTGTCAAACAGCCTTACGCTGCGCTCAATAAGATCAAAGTGCCCCATTGTCAAAGGATCAAATGTGCCTGGATAAACCGCTACTTTTCTCATGGTGTCAATTCCTTCCGTCGCGTCTCACAGGACGCTTACGCTATTAGGCCCTAAGGCGCGACCTTTCACTCGCGTGCTCGCGCATTCACGCACTTCTCCACTCCGCGCCTGGCTCGGATCTAGGCTTGTCTCCTATACACTGCCAGCCGGGTGTGGCCATACTTCCGGTCACGCAATAGCTCCCACCCCTCAACTGCTCCCGCTGCAGCGGCAACCGGCATTTCCATTACAAAGATTCCGCCAAGGGCGACCACATTGTTCGTGGCTGCAAGTTCCACCAGGACCGCAAGGTCATCAGCTGCGGTGGCACTGTAGGGCGGATCAGCAAACGCAATATCCGCAGCTAGTCCGCAGCCAGCTGTCTGCAGCCAGCGTTCCACCTCGGCACAGACAACCTCACCGCGCTCAAGTGCCAAAGCGTCGAGGTTTGAACGCAGTAGTTTTATGTGGCGCGGCTCTTTTTCAAGCCAGATAACATGCTCTGCGCCACGACTCAGCGCCTCCAACCCCACCGCGCCTGACCCTGCGTACAGATCAATAAAGAACGCGCCTTCAATCTTATGCATCAAGATGGAGAACAGAGCTTCGCGCACACGGTCTTGAGTTGGTCGCACTCGGTCGCCTGCCGGAACCCGTAATTTACGTCCGCAAAACTCACCGCCTGTTATTCGCATAGTTTACTAGTATATCGAAAACACAGCTAAAAAAAAAGGGCCAACTTCTATTAAAGCGGGCTTGCTAAATAAAGCTGAATAAGCAGGGCGCACTCTGCTGCTTATTTTTGAAAGCGGGGACGGGCTTGCAATTTGAGAGGTTTTTTGCGGTACACAAAACTATACACAACGACAAATAACAGCAGAATCAGCATCAAAGCGCTAGCAATCGCAACAGGTAGCAAGAACATCTTGTTGCTAGTTCGGGCCCATAGGCCGCGCTCGCGCCACGCAGGGTTATCGGTTAAAGGGCTGGCAGAAGCCACCACAGGGGTGCCCCCCTTTGCCAGCAGAACTGCGAGCGCATCGGTATTCAGCCCTGAGATGGGTGGGGCCTCTGGATAGCCAGTCAGCAAGGTGTAAGATTGACTAGGCTGTGCCTGAAAGTACGCGCAGTACTCCGGGCCAGCAGCAGACTCAACCGTAAAAGCCATCGAGGGTGAAAACCCTTCGACCACGATCGCGTATATGGAATACGAGGATACAGGAAAGCTTAAGACAACACGCTCCCCCCTCACGTTGGTGCTGGGAGTAGAGCCGACCTTGTTGCGGGCCAGGAGTTGCCACTCCGCACCCGTGGGATTGGTGCTGCTTTGCCCCAGGAGCATATATTGAAACGCGCAGGCGGTGTCGACCCGCAAACCGAATTGCGTGATCGGCATGCGCTCTGTTTGCATGGTTATAATACGGCTGCCAGCATAGCTAACCTTTAAATCAGAGGCGGCATCTTTGAGGATGTCAAAACTACGATCGACCAGGATCGCGTCCCCGCCCGGGCGGACCACACTTGGGGCGATTTTGACTGAGACAAGGCCATGATTAGAGTTCTGTATAATACGTAAATCAGCAAAATCAGCGCGCACTGAACTGTATATTTGATCGCTTAACTTAAGTTCGGCCAACTGCGGGGCATTGATGAGCGGCAGTTCAATCAATGTCGCGTATTGAAAATAAGCGAGCGTGTCCTCGCGCGCCTCGACAACGGAGATGGCCGCCAAAGAGCAAAAGAGTGACAACGCGGTGGTCATGCCACAAAGCTGAGAATGGTTTTTCATAGCTCATTCGTAGTTGAAGATATCAGTCATCCGATAGATATGTCCTGTAGCGTTCTGCAAAGCCTCGAGCACCACCTTCCTGCTCCGATTGGTTAAACGTCGCCCTTTGCACGCTCTGGCAACCAGCTTATGGGTCATGGGTACACGTGATGCCACCAGCAGATCATGGGACTTGAGGTTGTGTTCAGCCATCACCGCGACCAGCGGCTGATCACCCAAATTTCTTTCCAGCTCATTCTTTTCCATACAATATTAAAACTCCTCAAAAGGGCGCATTTACGAACCAGCACTCTGCGCCACAGCTGCATAAACACCATCGTATTCCGCATAAGGGCGCAGTGCCTCCACACTCCAGATCAGCGGATACAACTTTTCATCATACCACAAAACTGAAAAATAAAGACCCAGCGGCGTAGCTTTTATTGTTTTATTTAGCGTCAGATCTACCAAAAGGGCGGCTCCTTTAAGCGCGGCAGCGGCGCTTGTACCATGTCCACCGCTCAAGGCCGTGACAGCCAGTGCTGTTTCCTCAACAGTAGAAGTGTCCCCCGCGCTCCACCCCCCATCGGTTCTCTGCTGATCGACAAGCAGTGACTCCCCCTGACCGATGATCTTGGCAGCACGACAACGCACCGCTTCATCCGGCTCAATTGAAGCATCGAGCAGCTGACGTAATCCACTGACAACCCGGGCCGTCCCGATGATATGATTGAGCTTGGCTGAACTCTGCTGGTGTCCAAACCAAAGCGGCATCCACGCGCCATTGCTCGCCTGCGTACGCTCCAGAAAAGCCAGCATTTTCAGCATAGAGCCGCGCAAACGCGCCAAGAACCCAGCTTCAAGCCCACTGTGATCACACCGCCGGATAGCACCAATCCAAAGCGCAAAGGCCTGGATGGCATGGGCGGTAATATCGCAGCAGCTTTTGTCAAAGGGCAATTTCCCCCAACCGCGGCAGAAAGTGGGCATGCCGCCGTCGCTGTTCTGTAAATCCATCAGCCAACGTAACCCAAGCAGTGTTGCCTCGGCCAAACGCGTGTGCTCGACAAAAGCCCTTAAATGAAAGAGCGCAATCAAAGCAGCAGCGGTGTCATCCGCATCCGGCACCCCGCCTGGCAGATCAGTCCAGGCCCAGCCACCGGGCGCAGCGCCTGTATAGGGATGGCGCATGCGCTGCTGCACATTGATCAACCAATCTGCAACCCGCTTTGCCGCATCTGGGGCCATGACCAAAGGCACTGCCAAAGCACGCGCCGACAAAGAGCTGAGCCAGGCTCTCAAATTCGAGTCAATCGGCCAGCTCCCATCTTCACGTATTGAGGTGCGCAGAAACTCGCAACCGCGATGGACCACCGTATGCTCAGCATAGCCACAACCTTTTAAAGCCAGCACCACAAAGGCGGTCAACGGCGCGGCTTCCAGAAAACCTCCGTGTTCGGGCTGCAGTCGGGCCAGTTTGCGCAGTAGTAGGGCTGCGAAAATTTTAGCCCACGCTGTTTTTTTACGCAGTGCGGCTACCCGTAGGTGACGACACAACCCCACTGCTATCAGCGCGGGCAGCGCGTAGCTTACCACCTCCAGCTTAAAGAAGCGATAACACCATCCCGGCAGCAGAGCCATCAGGAATGGAAGCGGCGGAACCTGCTGCCAGTCCGACTCATCATCACCGCAAAGCGCCAGATACATCAGAATTGGAACAGCGAAGGTCTTATCATCCCCATACACAGAGCGCAAAGTATCAGCCACAGCAGGAAGCGAGAGCGCACCAGTCTTGGCCATGATCCAGGCCGCTGAAGCGTTGAGTGCAGCAGAGTTTTTCACCTCCTTTGCGTGGCATGCAACACAGGCTCTGGCAATCAGCGAGGTGCTGAGGTTCGACGGACTCTCCGGTGTGTCCCCCCAGCCACCGTCCTGATTGACCGTCGTGACCAGCCAATCCAGACCCGCATTGGCAAGTTGCTGATCACCCCCGCCTCTTCCCTCCAAAGCACTGGTTGCCAGAGCTGTGGCAAGCGCACTGGACGAGAGCCTGCCTGTCCACACCCCGGTCGCAGGATCACGCTGAGCCATTAACCTTTCACTTAACTCGCAGTATACATCGCACAATTTCATAGGTTCAGTATAACGAGTTGCATCCCAAAAAACCATCGCATAAATACAAATTGTTAGTGCCATACGCCGCTAATAGCAGTGCCACAGCTCGGACAGCAGCCGTGCTTTAAATTATTTTTAAGCACCTGATAACACTGCCGTTCAATGAGTAATACGCCGCAGCCTGGACAAAAGGTGTTTTCAGCCCCCTCGATAATCAAGTTGCCAATATAAGCATACCGCAACCCCTCACTCTGCGCTATCTCTCTGGCTTTGCGTAATGTTCCCGGGGGTGTGGCCTCCCGGTCAAGCATGCGGTACTGTGGGGAAAAGCGCGAAAAATGAACCGGCGTTTCGGCACCGAGGTTCTCCTTAATCCAACGGGAGAGCCGTTGCAGATCCTCGTCACTATCATTCAGCCCGGGAATCACCAGATTAGTCACCTCCACCATAACCTCCAGCTCCTTGGCAATGACTAACGCATCCAACACTGGCTGCAACTCCGCCCCGCAGATCTCACGGTAAAACTGATCGGAGAGTGCCTTCAGGTCAATATTCGCCGCATCAGTATAACGACAAAGCTCCCGCCACGGTTGCGGGTTGATGTAGGCCGCAGTGACCAAAACGTTTTTCACGCCAGCTTCGCGCGCTGCGCGGGCGCAGTCCAACGCATACTCATAGTAGACAGTGGGATCCGTATAGGTACAGGCGATTGCGCCGCACCCCCTCTCCTTGGCGGTCTTAACCAGCTGCTCAGGTGTGACAGAGTACCCCCGAATCTCTTCGGGCTTGCCCTGAGATATCTCCCAGTTCTGACAGAACTGACAGCGCAGATTGCAGCCCACTGTGGCAAACGAAAGAATTTGCGACCCTGGCAAAAAATGAAAAAGCGGCTTTTTCTCCACTGGATCAACAGCCAATGAACAGGGAGAGCCATAGGTCAGCGAAACAATCGCGCCCTCTATATTAGCCCGCACCCTACAGAAACCGCTCCTGCCCGGTGCAATTACGCACCTGCGCGGGCAAATTTCACATTGGATTGTCTTTTGTTTTGTTTCCAGTATCATGATTTCCTCCTTTATCACATAAACTCACTTTGGTTGAAAAGGAAAGCTGCTTTAGTTTAGCAATTACCGCACGAGCCGACTCAGATCATCCTTAAACCGTGGCGGATGGCTGAAAGCGCTGTCAACCACCCGGCGATATTCATCGACCGTGCGGCAAATTTTGATTGCATCCCAGATACGCCCACCCTGTACCAGCCCGGTATGCTGATAGCTCCAAAACTCCTTCATGCGGCCCATCACCGGATTGTTGCCCGAAAGCTCCTCTCCGCATGCTTCCAGGTAAGATTCCAAAAATGATCTCAGCCTTTCACTATCGCGCTCCACTGGTTTGCCCGCGCGGATCGATTCCATTAAAAAGGGGTCAACAGCCAAACCGCGGCCGATCATCCAGCGGGTTGTTTTCGGAAAACGCCCCTTCAAATAGGCAAAATCATTGGCAGAGCAGATATCGCCATTATACACTACCGGATGCTGGCAGGCTGCGGCGGCAAAGGCAAAGTCATCCAGCAGCACCTCCCCCTCATACATCTGCTGAGCAGTGCGGGCGTGAATAGCGACCTCTCTCAACGGAAAGCGGTTGATGATCTCCATCCGCTTCAGCAGCAGATCAGAGGTTTTCAATCCCAGCCGCACCTTGATCGAGAATCCTCCGGGCATCTCCTCGCACCCGACTTCAAGCAAGCGGGCCAGGCTATCGGCATCCCGCAGCAACCCGCTGCCGCGCCCCTTTTTAGCCACAAATGGCCAAGGGCAGCCAGCATTCAGATCAGCGCGATCATAGCCGAAGTCTTTGAAGGCCCCTAACATCACCCGCAGCTGACCCGCATCTTTCCCAATGATCTGCGGCACCAGCGGCAGACCCTGCTCAAGCGCTGTATCAATGTCCGAGAGCAGACCAGCCTTAACCTTAACACCTGCCACTGAGGGAACAAAGGGAGCCACCGCAATATCCGGTGCCGCGAAAAAACGCGCGAACTGATTACGGAAAACACGCACCGTCACCCCGCGCAACGGCGCCAGATAAAAAACATCTTTAGCACAGCGCATGCACATACTTATACAGAATTTTACAAATGCTATCAACGGCTTTATTTGCCGCGCTAAATCCCTGTAGCCGAAACCTGAACATGCCGAAACCTGAACATTGACACCCGTATGCACTCTCTGATATCATTTCGCCATGGTATGCAATGTGCGTATTGTTAAATGAAAGGAGGAGCCCATGGCTCAGTTAACATTTAAAGGCAATCCCGTTACAACGACCGGTCAACTTCCGGCAACAGGTATTCAAGCACCCGGATTTAAACTTACGGGTAATGACCTCGCTGATATTTCACTGGCTGATTTCACTGGCAAAAAGGTTGTACTCAACATCTTTCCCAGTATTGACACCCCGGTGTGCGCAGCGTCGGTGCGGCGATTCAATGAAGCGGCGGGCAATATGCGCGGCACAAAGGTGCTGTGCATCTCCGCTGACCTGCCCTTTGCCAGCGGACGTTTTTGTGCGGCCGAAGGCCTGAAAAACGTGGTCACGCTCTCAACCTTCCGCTCACCGGAATTTGGCAAAGACTATGGTGTGCAAATCGCCACAGGACCTTTGCGCGCCCTGCTCTCGCGCGCGGTTATCATCATTGATGGCAGTGGAACAATCTTGTACACCCAGCAAGTCGCGGAGATCACAGAAGAGCCGGATTATGATGCCGCGCTGCGTACCCTCATTTAAAGCTGTTGCTGCATGCGGATTTTGTCTCTGTTTGTTTTGCCTTAAACCCAAACAGACCATGTCTGAAATAAAGCCCTGCTTGTTTCTAAATTCTTGTATGGTCATTACACTCACCTGCATTAAAAATCCGGAAAAGATTTTTATTTGATCCGACGGCGGTGCGACGGTGGAATTCTGAGGATGCCGCGATATTTTGAGATGGTACGCCGAGCGACAATCACGCCCTGTTCTTTGAGTTCCGCCTCAATGGCCTGATCCGAGAGCGGCGCAGCTGGGTCTTCCTGGCTGATCAGGTTGTAAATAACATCTTGAACCGATTTATTGGAAACGGTTTCGCCGCTTTCGGTTTTAAGACCAGGGGTGAAGAAGTACTTCAACTCAAACACGCCCAGCGGTGTTCGCATATATTTATTGGCCACCGTGCGGCTAACCGTGGTTTCGTGTACGCCCACTTTATCAGCCACCTCCGCCATGGTCATAGGCTGCAAGTCCTTAATTCCATTCAGCAGAAAACCGCTCTGGGCGTCAACGATCTCCTGCGCGATCTTGCGGATAGTCTCCTGCCGCTGATGTATGCTTCTGATCAGGAATGCGCCTGCCCGGATGCGTTCCCGCACATACGATTTAGTTTCAGCGGAGACGCTCGTATCCTGCAGCAAGCGGCGGTACTGCTTGCTGATCCGGATAAAGGGGAGCTGCCGTCCATCTACGGTCGCGATAAACTTCCCCTCTTTTCTTACCACAAAAACCTCTGGCTCAACATACTCAGTGTCGTCGCCTTCAAACTGGAGGCCTGGCCGGGGGTTAAAAGATCGGATCAACCGGATCACATGCTGCAACTCATCGTTGTCTAGTCCCAATACATTGCATAAAAATTTCTGATCATGCGAGGCAAGTTTGGGGAGGTATTTGTCAATCAAAAGCCGCGCTTCATCCTCCCACGGTGAATCCTCCACCACATCAAGTTGAGCCAGCAGACACTCGCGCAGCGATGTGGCGCCGATTCCTGGAGGATCAAAGCCCTGCACCACTGTTAAAAGCCGCAGAATTTCATCTTCACGCATCCCGGAAATCATCACCAGATCAGGGATGCTGCCCACAAAATACCCATCCTTGCCAATATTACCGATAAGCAAAGCCACCATCTCCCGCTCACTCTCCGAGAGTTCCAGCAACGTCAACTGCTTTAGCAAATGCTCCTGCAGCGAGATCCGCGTGGTAATAGAATCAAGAATGTACTGACGCTTTTCATCCGCTTCATCGTTGTTCGCGGCGTTCTCCATGCCCTTCATGAAATAGTCGCGCCACTCATCATCTTGGCGCAGAATCGTGTCGATGTCCGGATCAGCGTTCAGAGCTTCATCCGCAACATGCGCCTCCGGCACTTCGGGCATCTCATCAGAGATCAGAACCTCATTAGGGTCATCAATCCCGTCAATGGTCGGGTTTTGTTCCATCTCCTTAAAATCGTGGCGCGCAACTCCAGCACCGGCATCTGCAACATGTCCAGAGACTGCCGCAACTGCGGCGCGAGCGTCATGATCTGACGCTGCTGTTGGCTCATAGAAATTGAAGGCCCTGCCATTTCACCTCACTTGAAAAATTTAAAAATCACACCTTAAAAGCATGAAGCGTACCAATTTGTAACAATTCGTATAGTAATTTATTTTGCAGCAGGAGTCAAGCGACTACAAAAAATTAGTTAATTTTTATCGCCCAAGGATTATGATGAATATAACGATTAGGATTAATCATCATTAAATGATGACATAGAAGAAAATGCAAAAGAAGTGGCAGAGGGTTCCGGCGAGCACAAAAAGATGCCAGATGGCATGGTGAAAGGGCATCAACCGCCAGACATAGAACACAGTTCCGAGTGTGTACAGCGCACCACCCAGCACCAGCCACATAAGTCCGTAGGGATCCATAGTTCTGTATAGCGGGACAATTCCGATCACTGCCACCCAGCCCATCGCAATATAGGCCAGGGTGGAGATAATACGATAACGTCCAGTGGTGAAGAGCTTGACCACAACACCCATCAACGCCATCCCCCAAACGATCCCGAACATGGTCCAGGCTAGAACAGGATAGCCCGGGCGCAGCGCCACCAGCACAATGGGGGTGTACGAGCCGGCAATCAAAAAGTAGATTGCCATATGGTCGCAGATCTCCAACACCTGCTTGACCCTTGGATTGACCAGCGCGTGGTAGATTGTTGACACGCCATAGAGCAGAATGATCGAAGAGCCGTAGATCGCAGCGCTGACAACCTTCCAAACGCATTGCTCCCTGCTCTGAACCGCAAAGACAATCATCAGTGCCAGCATCGCAGCACCCAGATGGCTGCCGATCGCATGAGTAACGCTGTGGGCGATCTCCTCTGCAGCTGAAAATCTGTCTTGTTCGGGCTTGTTCATTTGTTGGGGGGGTTAGGGGTTAGGGTAAAATCGAGAAAATCGATTAAGTCGATTCCCTCGCCATCTTCAACCATCAGCCAGCTGATGGTTGATCGCAGCTGCGCAGCGGCGGCCTTCGCCCATGGCGAGGATAACCGTGGCAGCGCCCAGCACAATATCTCCGCCAGCGTAAATATTGTTGATGGAGCTCTTGCCAGTTGCTTCATCCACCACAATATTACCCCAGCGGTTGACCTCCAGCCCTTCAGTGGTCTGACTGATCAAGGGATTTGAACCATTACCAATCGCCACAATCACAGTGTCGACCTCCATCATAAATTCACTGCCCTTGATGGGCACTGGGCGCCGACGGCCCGAGTCATCTGGCTCGCCCAGCTCGTAACGCAAGCACTCCATGGCTGTAACACGATCTTGATCGTCGCCCAGAATGCGGATGGCATTCCGCAGCATATGAAATTTGACCCCCTCTTCGCGTGCATGGCCTACCTCCTCCACGCGGGCGGGCATCTCCTTCTCTGTGCGGCGGTAGACCAGATGAACCTCCTGCGCGCCGAGCCGCACTGCTGTGCGGGCGGCATCCATCGCCACATTACCACCCCCAAGAACCGCGACTTTTTTGGAGTTATACATCGGGGTGTGGGCCCGCTTAACATCGTAAGACTTCATCAGATTAGAGCGGGTCAGATACTCATTGGCGGAGAAAACACCCACCAGGTTTTCGCCGGGGATATCCATGAAACGGGGCAGCCCCGCGCCGGAGCCAATAAACACCGCATCAAAGCCATCCTCCTCCAACAGATCTTTGATCTTGCGTGTGCGACCAACCACAAAATTAGTTTTCACCTCAACGCCCATCCCGACCAGAGTGTCGATCTCATTTTTCACAATCTCTTTCGGCAGGCGGAACTCTGGGATGCCATAGATCAGCACACCACCGGGCTTATGAAAGGCCTCGAACATGGTCACAGCATGGCCCTCGCGGCGCACATCCGCGGCGACCGTGATGCTGGCCGGGCCGCTGCCAATCACCGCCACCTTCTTGCCGGTATCTGGCTTGACCTCCGGCACCCCCTGCCGCCCTTGTTCGCGCTGCAGATCAGCCACGTAGCGCTCAACCCGGCCAATGGCAACCGACTGATTCACATCCTTCAGAACCTTGCCTAAGGTGCACGGCAGCTGACACTGCACCTCCTGCGGACAGACCCGACCACAAACCGCCGGCAGCAGTGAATTCTCACGGATAATCTCCACTGCGTCATCAAAGCGCGTCTCTGCGGCGGCCTTCAAAAAATCAGGGATGCGGATCGACACTGGGCACCCGCTCATACAGGGTGCGTTCTTACACTGCAGGCAGCGCATGGCCTCCAGCTGCGCCTGCTCAGCAAAGTAGCCCAAGGCCACTTCACTCATATTGTGACTGCGCTCCATAGGGTCTTGCGCCGGCATCTCCTGCATCGGGATCGCCATACGATCTTTCGGCTTTAAATCCACGCCCTTTAGCGCAGCCAGCCGCTCAGCGGCAGCGCTCCTCAAACTCTCTGGTGAAACATGCATCGTGCTAACCTTCATTCATTGGTCTAAACTATCAATTTTTCAACTCAACCACAGCGTCATCAAGCTGGCAGTGGTGTGCCTGATGATGTTTGTCCTCGCTCACCTTGTAGGCGCCCAGGCGCTTGATCATATTATCAAAATCCACCAGATGCCCGTCAAACTCAGGGCCGTCCACACAGACAAACTTTGTCTCATCGCCCACCGTCACGCGGCAACCGCCGCACATCCCAGTGCCGTCGATCATAATCGTATTAAGCGAAACCACGGTCGACACACCGTAGGGGCGGGTGGTCTCAGAGGCGAATTTCATCATAATCGGCGGGCCGATAATCACCGCTAAATCAGGCTTGGGTGATTGTTCGCAAAGCTCTTGAAGCGGCGCAGTCACAAGCCCCTTGCGACCATACGAGCCGTCGTCGGTCATGATAATCAGCTCATCAGCGATCACCTGCATCTCCTGCTCCATAATCAACAACGATTTATTGCGGGCACCCATGATAATGCTCACCTTGTTGCCAGCGGCTTTCATGGCCTGAGCAATTGGATACAACGGAGCCACTCCAATGCCGCCGCCCACACAGACAACATGGCCCACTTTTCTGATGTGGGTTGGCTGTCCGAGCGGGCCCAGCAGATCGGGAATCTTGTCGCCTGGCTCAAGCTCTGCCAGCAGGTGGGTTGTACGCCCGACACTCTGAAAGACAATTGTAATAGTGCCGGCCACGGGGTCCGCGTCGGCAATTGTCAAAGGAATACGCTCGCCAAAGTCGTCGTCCACCTGCAGAATAATAAATTGTCCTGGTTTGCGTTCATTGGCAATCAACGGACTCTCAATCTGCATGCGATAGACTTCGTCCGCGAGCCGTTCTTTTTTAATAATTTTATTCATTCATCTCTACCTGTTCTGATTTTTAAATTCCCGCAAACCACTAGCCCCCGTAGCACTGTCAACCCGGAGGCACCCACTTTATCTCAGTCAAATCACCCTATGTAAAAAATGAGTATATATGATATCAAAACAAGTGGCATCATTAACAGAACAAATTACCGAAGTGTGAAGCGCGCTGAATTGTAATATGAAATGCGACAACACATTGGACAAAAAAATGTCCCACGCAACAATATCCTCTCAACAAAAATTCTTGAAAAAAATTGGAGAAAGGAAAAGCCACATGGAACAGCTGAATATTAGCACAAGCCAAAAAGTTATCGAACGTTTATAGGCGTTTAGTGTAGTAGTCGCTCTATGAGCGACACTGGAGTTTGGCCATTATTTGGCTCAGGCGGCAGCCTTGAGGCAGGCCGTGGCGGGCGTAAAACTCAAACCTGCTGCCTCAAGCAGCTCGGGGTTCTCGGCAGCCTCCTTTCGGATCAGTGCAAGTAGGTCCAAACAGGACGGTCGGCTTCTGCGATGCTGCCATTTTGGCGGCTGGAGATACTCATCTGTGCGTTTCGCACCATAAGCGATAAGCGATAAGCGATAAGCGAAGCTAGAAGCAGAAAGGAATAGGATGCCACAATGAACGCGGGAAACCGGTCAACAGAGGCATCATTCCACACTTGAGGATCTCCGACACCCAGATGTTGCTTAACCAGAGAGAGTTACATGAGGATGTGGCTGACAAATTGGAAATTAAACCGGACACTCTTTATCGTGCGATAAAGGCCGGTCGTTTGGTCGAACATAAAAAAAAACGGCTCGAATAAAAGTGAACGAAGCGTAGAAAATGCGCAGGCACCTATGGGAGTGGGGTGCACCCGTGTAGTGGAGCGTGTTCTGGCATCAATGGAGAAGAGGTGAAAATGAAGATAGCCGAGCGTGGAACTCTTCTTGGTAAAGCTAATGCTCAAATATGGGTTCGTGAGATTCGGAAACTGACAGATTCGGGGCATCAAACTTCGATAGTCTGTACGGAATATTCATCTGAAATACACTCGCTCGCGATACAAATGTTCTCGCGATGGTGTCAGGAGAACTTCTTTCGCTATATGCTTCAACACTATGGTTTAGATGCACTTGCAGGGTATGGAACTGAGCCAGCCGATGAGACGAAACCAATCGTCAACCCTGAATACCGAAAGTTAGGATCACAAATAAAAAGTAAAGCAGGGAAACTGGGTCGGCAGCGTAATAAATTCGCTGAAATCATATTAAGTGATGTCCCGGATGAGAAAGAAAAGGCAGTTTATAATGAGCGTAAATCAAAATTGGTCGAAGAAATCGATCTATTAAAAGAAGATCTAAGCAGACTGAAAACCACGAAAAAAGAGACTTTAAAGCATATCACATTGAATGATCTGCCGGAAGAACAGCGGTTTTCACTAATTGTGCCAAGACAAAAGGCATTTGTTGACACGATCAAAATGATAGCATATCGCGCCGAGATAGCGATGGCCTCAGTCCTGAATAAAGTTATTAGTCATCCTGATGATGCCCGCTCTCTCCTGCGTAGCATCGGCACTCAGGAGGCGGACATAATTCCTGACGAAGATGCGGGAACGTTAACTGTCCGTTTACATCATTTGACAAACCGTATGTCAGACAATGCGGTAAAAGAGCTTACGCACTTGCGCACTCACCACCTCTGACAACCAGAGCATATGCAGCTGGCAAGAATATAAGGGTCAGGGTGAGCGAATAGAGCAACCCCCCGATAACGGCAATGGCCATGGTCACCAGCATGTCGCCGCCCTCTCCGATGTTCATGGCTAAGGGCAGGAGCCCGAGCACAGTTGTCAGCTGCGTCATCAGAATAGGACGCACACGCAGGGGCGCTGCCTGCCTGATGGCTTGCAGAGCTGTTATGCCTTTCTTGCGATACTCCTCGGCCAGAGTCAACAGCACAACCCCCTGGGAGGTGATACCGCCCATCATTACTAGCACCCCGATCTGCACGGTTACACCAATCGGCGCTCCGAACAGGGCGAGTGCCACAAAGACCCCCGCCAATGTTAGCGGCACATTCAAAATGATCAAGAACGGGAGGATAAAAGATTCAAACTGAATCGCTAAGATCACAAAGGCGAAGAGCGTGGCAAACCCAAGGATTAAGCCCATCACATTTTTGCTCTCTGCCATAAAGCGGGCCTCACTGCCCATTGATATCTCAACCCCGGCCGGCGGTTTCAGCTCGTGCGCCGCCTGCTCAGCGCGGGTCAGTGCCTCACCGACACTCACTCCGGCAGCATCGGCCCGCACAATCACACGCATTACCTGATCCTCGCGTGAGATCTCGACTGGCCCCACACCGCGGCGGACCTCTGCAATATCACCAAGGTAGATCGGTTCGTTGTTGCGGGTATCAATGATCAGATTTTCCAGATCTTTTTTTCCGTTGATGTCAATCTCGGGAATCATCACGCGAATCGGGTAGTACTCCGATCCCTCCCGGAATTGAGTGCTGACCAATCCCTGCACCATGGTGCGCATAACAGTGGCCACATGGTCCACGGAGATTCCCATTGAGGATGCCCTTGCGCGGTCAATATGAATGCGATACTCGGGCTTGGTCATATCCATTGAGATGTTGACACCGGAGAGGCCAGGGGTCTGCCGCATCTTAGCCGCCAGCTGCTCTGAAAACTCATAGATCAGAACTGAATCGCTGCCCTTGACATTAACCTCAATATCCTGCTCACCGACTTTACGCAGGCCCTTGATCTTTCTGGCGTTAACCGGAATTTTAGCCCCTGGCTCCTTGTTCTGAATTGCAGCTGCCCAAGGACGTATTTTTTCGATAAACTCCGAGGTGCTGACACTACGTTGACTGCGCGGCACCAGCTGAATATTCAGCTCGCCTTCATTGCCCACCTCCAAGGTATAGAGTCCGAATACGCGACCACCTGCCATACGGAATATGCTGTCAATCTCCGGCAGATCATCCAGTTTATCCTCAACCTCTCCCAGAATACGGTCAACCTCGTTAACCGATGTGCCGCTGGGCATTTTCACCTTAACCATGATACGGCCATCATCAAGTTTGGGCAAAAACTGAGTGCCTGCCTGCTTGGCAAGCCAAAGCCCCATAATAAACGCCAGAACTGCCACTAAAATCACAAGCCATTTTACGCGCAGGCAAACGTCTAGGATTCGCCGGTAGCCAGCCAGGAAAAATTCGATCGCGCGGTCAAAGAGTTTGGCAAGGCCTGACACTTCGGTATCCTTCTCGCTACGCAGCAGGCGATCGGTTAACAGTGGCGTTAAGGTGATGGCAACCAAGAGCGAGATCATCACCACCCCGGCAACCACCAGCACAAGCTCCTTAAACAAAATTGCAGCCATGCCGGGCACAAAGATAAAGGGCAGGAAGATGGCCAGGAAGGTCAAAGCCGCAGTTACAATGGCGGAGCCGACCTCACGTGTGCCGCGTTCAGCGTAATCTGCAACGCCCTCAGCCTTGAGCCGTGTGATATTTTCCAGCACAACAATCGAGTTATCCAGGATCACGCCCAGAGCCACCACTAAACCGCCAAGCGAGAAGACATTGATAGAGAAACCAGCGGCTTTCATCAAGGCAAAGTTGGCCAGCAGGGTGACAGGCAGTGCGATCAGCATAACAACGACCTGACGCCATCTTCCGAGAAAGAGATATACAACCAGAATAACAAGCAGTGCAGAGATCAGAGCGGATGTCTGAACGCTGCTGATCGCCCCCAGCACATACTCGCTTTCGTCTTCAACAAACCCAAACTTGATGCCATCGGGGAGATCACCGCTATCCTGCAGCTCCTGAATACGTTCTTTAACACCCTGGGCAACGCTGACAGCATTGGCTGCATACTGCTTGAGAACTTTAAATTCGATACACGGTGTGCCGTTAAACGATGTGCTGATCCGCATCTCCTCGTGCGAATCATCCACACGGGCAATATCTTTAACGTAAACCTCTTGGCCATTGGCATCGCGTGTCACCACAACATTACGAATCTCATCCAAATCCTCGAACTCTCCCATTGTACGGGCAATGATCTCATGCGGCTCAACTGTTACACGTCCAGCAAAGATCTCATGGTTGCCCTCATACAGCGCTTTAGCAATGCGGGCGGGCGAGAGTTTGTAGGCCTGCAACCTTTCAGGGTCAAGGTGCACGCGAATCTCGCGTTTCATTCCGCCGACAATTTCAGCGCCGGCTGTACCGGGCACTGTGGCTAAGCGATCCTTGAGCCAGGTATCCGCCCACTCATGCAGCCAGATCAAATCATGTTTGTCGGATGTGATCATGGCCTCAATCACAGGCAGCTGCGATGGATCGGCCTTGAGCACAACCGGCGGATCAATATCTCGCGGCAGGTTCTTGGTAACCCGTCCCATGGCTGCAACCACATCCTGGAAGGCCACCTCCACATTAACCCCGTAAAAAAAGTTAATCAACAGCGTGTACATCCCCTCGATACTGGAGGACTCGATATAGTCGAGATCATCAACTGTGGCGATAATCTCCTCCAGCGGATCAGCAACATTGGTCTCGATATCCTCGGGTGTCGCACCCCGCCACCAGACATGAATCTTAACCATTGGATATGAGATATCCGGCAGGTAATTCACCTCCATTTGTGTGAGGCTGAAGAGACCGGCCGCCAGAGTGGCGACCACCAGAACCGTAACGGCAACAGGACGTTTTAATGACTCAACTGTCAGCTTCATGATTCATTATCCTCTTTGTTCGATCTCGGTTCAGCCGAAGTTTGATCTGCATTGATCGCCTGTCCATCTTTCAGATTCAAGTTGCCCTCAACCACAACCATGTCACCTGGTTTGACACCTTCAACAATCTGAACATATTCATTCTGCTCAAGTCCGATAATTACTTTTTTTCTGATCGCTTTACCTTGCTCGGCAACATAAACAACCATATCACCGCGCGGTGTCGCCACAATCGCCTTGGATGGAACGCGCACCGCTCCTTCAATCACACGGCCCTGCACAGAGACCCTGGCAAACATACGCGGTATTAAATCAACCTTATCTTTAATCTTAAATTCAACAATCCGTGTACGCGAGCTGGTTTCAACCCGCGGATGAATCCGCTCAACCACGGCTTTGAAGGTTTGCCTGGGATAGGCATCCAGGGTGATGGTGGCAGCGGTTCCTTTCTTAAGATTAATAGCAGAGTTCTCCGGCAGACCGGAGCGGATAACCAAGCTGGACTCATCAATCATCTTCAGTAGCGACAGACGGGGTGTTGCCAAATCTCCGGGACGCACAAAAACCTCGGTAACTATCCCGGCAAAGGGCGCTTTAATCAGACACTCATTGATTTTTTCCTGAGCAAGATCGCGGTTGGCACGCTCTTTTGCCACAGCGGCGCGCAGCACAGCCAGCTCAGTTTTAGTGGCGCCTGCTTCCAGCATAGCCAGTTTCTCCTGGGCTGCTTTAAACTCGCTGTGACATTTAATGTAATCAACGCGCGCCTTCTCCTCCATCTCAGCTGCCAACGTCTCACTCTCCACTAATTTACGAATACGCTCAAGATCGACCTTGGCAAACTCGGCACAACCCTCCAGATGGCGCACAATTTCCTTGGCCTGGGCAATCTCCTCTGGCCGGGCACCAGCTTCCAAATCTTCCAGCTTGGCCTGAGCAACTGCCAGTGAAGCTTCAGCGGCCGCCAACTCCTGTCGATACAGCGGACGGCTGATCTCAATCAGTTTCTCACCGGCACTCTCGACGCGGTCGCCCTCGCGCCATGGACAAAACGAGATCGGTCCTTCAACCGTGGCCTGCAGCATGACAGTATTCATGGCCCTCACATCACCAGTTGTAAGCAGCAGCTCCTCCATCCTGGTCTCCTCCGCTGCAGCTACCACAACCCGGCTTGCAGGCTTGGCTCTCTTCTCGGTTGGCTGCGCAGGTTTACATCCAATTAAACTCACTCCGAGCGCTGCAACTGCAACAATTGCCAAAACATTGTCTCTGATCTCTACTTTCATTGTATCTCTCCAATTGCGAGGGCATATTGCGCCTGGGCAGTTTTATATGCTGCCAACGAGTTGTAATAATTCATCTGTGCATTCAGCAGCGCGGATTGCGCTTCAAGCACATCGATAATTGATCCTTTGCCAAATTCATATCTTTCGCGTTCAATCCGCAAACTCTCCTTGGCCTGAGTGATGCTCTTCTCGGTTGCGCGCACCCGCTTGCATGATGAGCCGATATTGAGAATGGCGGTCTCGGTATCCAGTTGAATCTGCAGCTCGAGCTGGTTCAATCTTTCGGCTGCTGCGGCTTCCGCGGCTTTTTCCTTTTTAATTTTGGCGCTGATATACCCACCGGAGAATACAGGTATGTTCATCCCAAGCATAATCATCCCAACCTCATTATCCTCAGAGGTATCATGGGCATCCATGCGGGTTCCATAGGAGCCCAACAGATCTAGGGTCGGCCAGCGCAGAGCTTTAGCAGCTTTGATCTGCCGTCTTTGCGCATCGAGCGAAACTTTCGCTGCCCGATAATCCGCACGTTGATTCAAGGCCTGATCCAGACTCTGCGCCATCTCCGGGGTTGAGACTTCGATTAAATCCAGTGATCCCTTGACCTCCCTGCTCTCAGAACATGCGTGGGGTGCGCCCATAAGATTTGCCAAAATGCGGTTTTGAATGGCCAGAATATTGCTCTCCTGCACCTCTCTCTGCTCCAGATCTGAGAGCCGCACCTCGGTGCGCAGCAGGTCAACCCGAGCCGCTTTCTTGGCCTGAAGCAGCTCTTCGACGCGCTTATGATGTTCCGCAAGCGTATCCCGCGAAAACTTGAGAGCCTCAATGGTATGGCGCTGCGCCAGAATGCTGTAAAAGACGCTGGTCACATTGAAAATCAACTCCTCGCGATTGCGTGCCAGATTGTGTTGAGCAGCTGTATAAAGTAGCTTGGCAGCCTTGACCTCATTGATCAGCCTGCCACCGGCAAAGAGCGGCATACGTACAATAACATCCCCGGCAAGCTCCTGGTCGGTAAACTGCAAGACACTTGCATCACCGCGTCTGCGCGGAGCAATCATGCGCTCATCACGGTAAAATGCTATGGAGCCGGCTAAATCCATCTTGGGCAGCAGGGTGCTGTAGGCCATACTATGCTCTGCATCCGCGACCCTGATCTCATGCCTGCGGGCCGAGAGCCCAGGATTGGATGCCAGGGCAGTTTCAACCGCGCACTCTAGGGTTAAGGCACCCGTAGGCTTTGGTAGCACAGCCGATTGCATTGGTGCAGCTTTCTTGACAGGTATATGCTTAGCACTCTCCGCGGCAGGCGGGGCGCTGCTCTGAAACTCAGCGCAGCCAGAGATAACTACAGCAGAGAGAACCAGGGTTACCTGCTGTAATAATCGAAATATATTTTCCATTGGATCTTTCCTTTCACACTAAACTAAAGCTACACTCGCCAAAAATTAAATTAAGTTTTGTGATGTTAACGGCCATTGCCTTTAGTTTGCCTCTTTCGGAGTTAGAAATTCAATCAATCCTACCATTCCACTCCTAAGAACGAAAGCCTTATCAAACCTCCTGTTTACATGGATCAGCGGCAACAGCGCAAGTGTGATTAATCAGCCTTGAATGTAGTAGTCGCATCTGCGAATCGCTGCAATAATCCACCGTATAACGGCGGATTTACTTTATTTGCAATACAAGTATGTCCTCCGCTATGCGGTGGACAATTATTTGCAATGTAAGTATGTCATCCGCTATGCGGTGGACAACAATGATTTTAAGATTATCCGGTAATATACACCAATCAACTCATTATTGGGCCAACCAGCGGCGACTGCGCCCTGTTTGTCGGATACCTGCAGAGCTTTAACCACACGCAGTACCTCATCCATGTTTCTGCCGATCTCCTGCGGTACACTGCATACATCTCTGCTTTACTCTAAGCAAGGCTCATGCCAAGGCATTGTTCCTGCAGTTAATTGCAGAATATTAGCCCTTTACCACCTTACGCAAGTAGTTGGCAACCATCTTCATAAGTTGTTGATTGGAACACTTAAAGTGGTGTTTAAAACAACCACTCACTATCGGCTTTTTGGAGTCAAAGTGCAACAATGCAGCGTTGCTTTGATACTCGGTTTTTTAGAAGTGTGAAAAAGTAGCATAGCCGTCTCGGCTGTGAATTACGTGCCAAACACAGGCGGGACGCCTGTGCTACTTTCTTTACAGCCTTCATTGCAACTTCTCAATAAACCGCTTTGGAGCAGCGCGTCTATACCACAAACTTCGTTTCCCTAAACGCACTGCGTTTGTTACTAAAGCAGCGGGCTCTTAAACATAGCTTCGTGCATGCCTCGCGACAATCGTTACATGTGATGCACGACTGTTGCACGCAACATAGCGCACTGTTGCATGCAACAGCAAAAGCTTGACGTCGGAAGAGTGGCAGTGCCGTGGGTTCTGCCTGAAGACAAAGATATTGCAACTCTAGTGCAATATAGCCGCCTGTCTGAGTGCTACGCACAGGCAGGCAACCAAGTTTTTTTACCACAGAGACCCAGAGGCATAGAGGATAGTCGCTGAGCATGCGCGGAATGTAGAATGTGTAGCGGCAAATGTAGGTCCGATTTCCAATCGGACTGCCCCGACGCACTGCGGGAGCCACTGAGTCGGCTCCGCCTTTGGTTGACGATAGCGGCGACGATGCAGGTTGACGATTTTCAACTTGGCATGGCTTGTGCATTTACAAAAGCTCAAAGCAAAGTAATAAAACCTAGAAACACAATAAAGGAGTTAACAACATGGCTGGAAAGATAATTGATCTGACAGAGCAGAATTTCGAAGATACAATCAGTACAGGGGTAACGCTAGTCGACTTCTGGGCACCTTGGTGCAGTCCTTGTGTTATGCAGGGAACAATCCTGGAGAAGGTCGCTGAAAAGGTTGATGAGAGGGCTAAGATAGCCAAGCTGAATGTTGATGAGGGGGCGCAGGTCGCCGGGAAATACGGCATTCGGTCGATACCGACCTTGATCGTGTTTAATGATGGCGAGATCGTGCAACAACTCGTCGGTGTGCAATCCGATGCGCAGCTCATATCCGCCATAGAACAGGCTCTGCAGGCGTAGGAAACGAAAGCAGTTTATGGATGACACAATAAACGATACGAAGCAAAGTAGAAAAGGAAGCCTCAAATGCCGATCTATGAATACACATGTAAGAAGTGCGGTCACCATTTTGACCACATGGCACGAACCCTCTCGGATCATGCAAAGCAGTGTCCAAAGTGCAGAGCACCCAAACTGGTAAAGCAACTTTAGGAGAATAGCATGTTCACTAAAGTCATGATCGCGACAGACTCGTCACCCGCTTCACTGGCTGTTATCAGCTGTGCGGGAGCACTGCGGAAGCTAGGAGTGCAAGAGTGTGTGTTGGCGCAGTGTTTTCTGATTCGGGAGATAGTGCCCTTTCCTGATCAGATCAAAGCGCATATTGAGGAAACGCTGGAGCAACAGAGAGTTACTCTTAAAGAACATGGAATACGCACCAGTATTGTAGTCGAACCTGGATACCCAGCAAAGGAGATTCCGCGTATTGCGCTGGATGAGGGTTGCTCGCTAATTGTGGCCGGATCGCACGGTCAGAATTTGGCGCGTGAGATGTTTCTGGGAGGAACCGCCACTGAGTTGCTACACCAGGCCAAGCTGCCCACACTCATTATCCGTCTGAAAACAGACTCGAAAACAGGGCGTGCTGTGGTTGCAAGAAAAACCCGGGATTTTAAACGACATCTCCTATTTGCGACGGATTTTTCCGAACACGCTGATCAAGCCTTCGACAGTGTGCGTACATTGGTTGCGGCAGGTACCGACCAGGTAACACTGCTACATGTCCAAAACAAGGCCACATTAGAGGACCATCTCAAGGAGCGGCTCGATGAATTCAACGCTATTGATCGGGAGCGACTTGAGGCAATGAAGGAAAAGCTGACCGCTGTCGGCAACGCCAGCGTCGAAATAAGAATTCCGTTCGGCTCACCTACAGAGGAAATCCTGCGATGCTCTCAGAAGATAAATGCAAGCCTAATTGTTATGGGCAGTCATGGGCGCGGATACATAAGCGAACTGTTTCTGGGAAGTGTCAGTCACAACGTCGCACGCCATTCGGAGGCCCCAATATTATTAATCCCACTTCTCCTTGCAGATTCATCCCGGGTTGGAATGGAACTCGCGCACACGGATCGTCGAAGATAATTGCAAGGTCTATACATCCCTGCGATGCAGCTACTAAAAAGAGAGGAATCAAACATGAAGATCGATATACAAAGAATCCTGTGTCCGACGGATTTCTCAGCCTCGGCCAGCCATGCTTTTTTCTATGCGCTGGCGATTGCGGCGCGCCATGGAGCCGTGGTTGAGCTTCTGCATGTCACGGAGAATTCGGCCTACGCAAACGACCTCCCATTGGAAGGCGATACTTCGAGCAAAACGTTCAAGTATCGGTTATGCGAACGGCTTGACGAAATTGTGCTGGCCGCCGATGCAGACGTGGTCGTTGAGACAAACCTGCTTGAGGGAGTGCCATATACGGAAATTGTGAACCGTGCCAAAAGCTGGCCTGCCGACCTCATTGTTATCGGCACACTCGGGCGCACTGGAATGAAGCATCTCCTGATCGGCAGCGTGGCCGAGCGCGTCGTCCGCAGGGCACCCTGCCCGGTTTGTACCGTTCGCCATCCAGATTACGTTTTGGATGAAGGAGCAGGGGCTTCATGAGTGAAGCCTTACATGGCTTTGAACGTGATGTGTCCGCGCATTCCACGGAGCACCGCAATATGCGCTGCGGCATCCTGCACGGCGCGTTTTTCCATATGGGGACCGCGTTCGCCGATCCCTACGCCGTTATTCCGCTCTTCCTTGCCGGGTTTACAGAGTCACGTGCGCTCATAGGCTTGGTCGTGAGCTTGGTGGAAGCAGCCGGAGTTCTCCCGCAGCTTGCCGTGGCAAACCACCTGCGCCATCGGCTGGCATCGGCAAAACCTTTAATGCTCGCCGGGATCTGGATTCGGTGTGCGGTCTGGGGGGTAATTGCCGCTCTGACACTGACAATTCCAGATCCGGGTGTTTTGAGTTTGGGTTTGTTCATACTCGGTGTGTCCATTTACTCGCTAGGCGGCGGCATTGCCGTGCTACCCTTCAAACAGGTTATCAGCGGAACAATCGCCCCCAGACATAGGAGCAGCTTTTTCGGATGGCGCCTGATTACCGGTGGTCTGCTTGCAGTCGTTGCAGGCATGATCGTTAAGCGTGTGCTTGGATCTGAGGATCTCGCGTGGCCGCGGAACTACGGCTTACTATTCTTGCTGTCATTCGCAGCGCTTGGAATTGCTTACACCGCGATGTCACGCATGCACTTCCAGAACACAGTGCCTGAACAGACAACGTCTCAAGTTCCCTTTCTTCATGAGCTGAAACGGATCTGGCGCGAATACCCCATACTCAAACGTCTTATTATTGTACACCTGCTCTCTGGAGGGCTGATGCTTGCGCTCCCGTTTCTTACGCTCTACGCCACACAGGAGGTGGGCATCTCGCTGGCTTGGGTGGGGATATTTGTCGTGGCTCAGAAAACGGGGGCCATTGCCAGCAACCTGATTTGGATGCCGCTCGGCAATCGCGCAGGAACTAAATTAGTCATCCTTGTGGGACTGGGTTTGGCCGTTCTCAGTCTGGCAACCATTCTGGCCTCCAAGACCCTGCTTGCCTTGACTGCTGCTTTTTTACTAGCGGGCGGTGCTATGAGTGCCATGATCGTAGGATTCGGCGGCTACATCCTGGAACTGGGCACACCGGACATTCGTCCACTGCTGTTTGCGCTGGAGGGCACGCTGCTTTTGCCACTGTACTTTATGCCATTCCTTGGCGGCTGGTTGTCAGATACATGCGGATATAAAGTGCTGGTTCTACTGGGAATAACATTTCTTGTCGCCGCCATAGTTGTCGCCACCAGCCTATGTGAACCCCGACGCGGCGATGCCGCCTGCGGTCCATGCGGCACGCAGCCTCTCCAAACATAGAACAAAAGCAGGAACTTAAAATGAACGCGAAAATGAACGCACAGAAGTATCTGGAAGCAAACGCAACATAGGGAGAAGAAACATGTTACACACAAACCTTGATCACCTTGAGACAAACGACGCTTTTGAGAGAGCCTTGAGACAGCATGACAACGTAATGGTCTGTTGCGGGCGAATGGGGCCGATGTGCCTGCCAGTCTACGCGATCATGAAAGAATTGCGCGATGAATACTCGCACGTGGCCTTCTTTGATCAGGACTTCGATGGCCCCGCGGCCGCATGCATCCAGCGCCTGCCGGAATGCGCGGGGTTCATGGGCCTGCCCTTCACCGTCTATTTCAGGAACAGTAAAGCGGTGGCGGCCACAACAAGTATCCAATCTTCCAGACAAGTCAGAGCGATCCTGGATCGCGAATTCGATGTCGGCGTTTTATAGACGAATGGACAAGAGAGGGATTTGTCCAGGGAGCAATTTTTATGAATGCACTGATAGCAGTTGTGAATCACACACTCATGATCACCGCCTTTGTGGGAGTCATGATGCTTGTGATTGAGTATGTCAACGTCATGACACAGGGCCGATGGCAAGAGCAGCTCAGTCACCGCCGCTGGGGGCAATATCTTCTGGCTGCTTTTCTCGGAGCAACGCCCGGTTGCCTCGGCGCATTCGCCGTCGTCGCCATGTATTCCCACCGCCGCTTGTCGTTGGGGGCCGTTGTGGCTGCCATGATCGCCACCAGTGGCGATGAGTCTTTCGTGATGTTTGCCATGGTCCCTAGGACTGCACTCCTGCTGACAGGAGTTCTGTTTGTCGTTGGGCTCCTTTCGGGTGCCCTCACCGACAGATTACTTGGTCGGCGCCTCACAGCCAAACTCTCCTGCGAAGCAGATTTCAGCGTGCATACTGAAGAGCAGTGTCACTGCTTTCCCCGCGAGAAACTCGTCAGCCAGTGGAGACACTGTTCGGCCACCCGCGGTACCCTTGCCGTAACTCTGATGTTCTTTCTGCTAGCTCTGGTTGCCGGGCAGCTCGGTCCGCCGCAGTGGAATTGGATCCGGGTGTCGTTCGTGCTCGTGTCGTCGGTGGCACTCTTCATTGTGGCCACTGTTCCTGATCACTTCCTCGAAGAGCACTTGTGGCGGCATGTTGTGCGTGGACACGTCCCGCGCGTGTTCCTTTGGACGCTAGGGGCACTGGTTGTCCTGCATCTCATTGTTGACCGGTGGCAGGCCGGCGACCTGATCCAGCAGAGCCAATGGATTGTGCTGGCGATTGCCGGCTTGATCGGCCTAGTTCCCGAATCAGGACCCCATCTCATCTTTGTGACGATGTTCGCCAAAGGCGTCGTGCCCTTCAGTATTCTGCTTGCAAGCTCGATCGTCCAGGATGGTCATGGTATGCTGCCCTTGCTGGCGCATTCGCGTCGGGCGTTTCTGGTGATCAAACTGATCAACCTCATTGTGGGTCTTGCGATCGGCGCGCTGCTGATGGCAATCGGTAGGTGATCTCCGGTCAAGCAAACAGCAACAAGGAACTCCCAATATTCAAGGCAAGAACAGCGACCAACGCAAATGGAATCGCCACTTTGGTGTCAAAATGTCCTTGAGTAGTATGACCGCAATCGCAAATATTATTATACTGACTACCATCAGATTCATTTACCGCCATCTTACGCGCAGTGCGTAGTTTAATACGCAGTTTATCCTGTTGATACCTAGTTTACAACTTCTCCCACTTTGCACCTCGCCCCGTCCCCATTGAACGAATTATGTTTTCCTTTTGCAACCTTGCCAGAACTTGACGAATCAGATCAATTCCTACGCCTGGACAACTGGTTCTAATGTCGGCCACGCGAAAAGTGTTCATTTGACGTTCAACCGCCTTGATAATAACTGCTGTCTTCTCTCCACGTGGGGACTGAATCTCTCCGACTCGCTCTTCAAACTCTTTGTAAGCCTCTTTTATAACAAAAAAGAGATACCCAATGTAAGGCCAGGGGTCATGTTTGCCCTCATGCCATCCTTTTGAACTTAATTGAAGCGTCTCATAATAACGCTCTTTATTCAGCTCTATAATACGCTCCAAACTTATATATCGGCCAACATCTAAACCCAGATGATAACAGGTTTGAAGCAACAGAAGCCGTGACACACGCCCATTTCCATCTCGGAATGGATGAATGCACAGAAAATCCAGGTTAAGTGCACCTAGCAAGAGTAAGGGCTGTACCCGACAATCCCTGAGCAAATCATCCATGATCCGAAAGCTCTGCTGCATCATCAAAGGAGTCATATCTGGCAATACTGATTTAAAACGGATATGCCGCTCTCCATTAGGCAGAATTTCAACAATATCGACAGGTTTGTCTTTATACTTGCCTGCATCCCATATTTCACCGCGGCTTAAACTGTGAAACCTCAGCATGCTTTCTTCTGACAGCTGTAAGTTTTTGCCTTCAGAGTGGATCAAATTCAATGCTTTTCGATAGCCAGCCACCTCCTCTTCGTTGCGGTCTCTGTGGGCATCTGCCCCAAACACAAGAGCTTTCACTCTTTTCTGTTCAACGTTAACACCTTCAATGCGATTGGAAGAAATAGCACTTTCAACCAAAGCATGCTCCCGGAGCGCCGACAATCTTTGGGGCACCTGCCGGGTAAACAGCTCCTGCTTACCGCGATATTCCATAAGATCACCGATCTGCCAATTGATGGGCATCGGTACCGAATAGCAACCATTTTGTAAGTTTTTTAGTGTCTTCATGATATACCTGCTTTAATACATTACCCTCATAATCTTGATATCAGATCTTACATAAAAGACACGCAAATTTAAACAAAGAATAATCTCTCCGGAATTCGCATTCATACCATCACCTCCACATGCATACGTACAATATTTGTCGGCAGAGACAACAGCTTCTCCTTCAACTCGTCCAACGCATCCAGGATTATACTGATCTTATTCTGGTTGGGCATGGTTTTTCCTGTTGATCCTGTACTGATAAATCAAAGTCCGTAAAATTTTAAAATCACGGCATGCCCCTACAGCTACTTAGGCCGCCGCCGATTTATAAGCTACCTGTGTTTCCAATTCATTCGTGCCCCTAAACCCGCGTTAATCGCTAACGACTAAAACCATTCCACTTCGTTCCTTTTCTGTCGTTATCACTCCAGATTTAGCCTTCGGCGGTCGCGGTCCTAAAAAACATCTCTGTCTATTTGTGTTCATTCGTGGTTGCCATTCAATTTTTTCTCAGCCGTCTTCACCCGCCGTTCCAGCTTCTTCAAATCCTCATCGGGAGTTGGTAAATCTTCCGGCATGGTTCCTCCAAGTTCTTCAATGGTCTGGCGTACTTTTTTACCGACTTCAAAATGAGTCTTATTAGCCTTAGTTTTGCCCAGAATGTTTTCCCGGCGTAATTTTTCCTCGGTCTGCGTCGCCCGGAAAAGATTAGCGGCTAATTCGGTGCTACCCATGTTATCAAGAATCTGTTGGCTCTTTTTCAACCCTTTGCATTTATGAATCCCTTTAGCGTCAAGTCCGCCATATAGTCCTTTGTAGCCATGGTTCTGAAAGATAGCGAAATCCAGGTTGCTCTCTACTCCGGCTTTTTGTGCTGTTTCCACTAATTTCTTATTATGCTCGCGCATTTCGTTGCGTAGAAATAGACGTTTTTCCTCTTCTTTCAGCCGTTGGAAGGTTTCATTATCAGCCAACTCCTGTCGGCGAGTCTGGATCGCGAAATAGGTCTGTCCGTTGGCAATAACCGGTTTGGATGGGTCACCATTCTGAACAATCAAATAGCAGGCATAGCGGGAGAGACGAAAATCTTCAATTTCTCTCTGCGCCCCAGACCCTAGTTCAACCATTTTTCCCACTCGGGAAAAATGGTTTTCGGATTCCTGTCCGGAGTTATCACAGGCGGCAATTGCTTTTTGAATCACCCGGCTGAATTTGTCCCAACTGGAATAAGCTAAGGCAACTTGCAAATCCCGTGTATACCAAAACTCAGCACCGTCATCAGTAAGCTGTTTCAACTCCTCAAATGTTTTATAATGCCGGTTTTCAATCTCTTTACTGCTCATATTTATTCCCTCCGAGATGTGAGGCCGATGTGTGTTTTAATTCCATCGAATTCGACGAAATTAAAAGTTGATCCTATGTCTGTTGCGGAGCTGGGGCTCCGCGTTCCCAGGCTTTTCATCATCCAGCGCTCCTGTCGATTTGTTGCAGCTTTTCAGCCATTTGCTTACGAACTTCTACGAGCTCTTTTTCCAGATTATCAATTTCTATCTGTACCGCATCGATATCGATCTCATCTTCCTCCTCAAAGGTGTCCACATAGCGGGGAATATTGAGGTTGAAGTCGTTTTCCTTAATCTCGGTAAAAATAGCGACATGGGCGTACTTCTCGACCTCCTTGCGCACTTTGTAGGTCTGCATGATCTTCTCAAGATGTTCATCTGAAAGCGTATTCTGGTTTTTATTCGAAACAAACTCTCGGCTAGCATCAATAAAGATCACATTGTTTTTCGTGCTTTTGATCTTTATTCTAGTGATCTGGCGTTGTGGCGAATATGCGGTTTTCTGGAGAGCGAGAAAGTGGCACAGCCGTCTCGGCTGTGAATTTTACGACCAACACAGGCGGGACGCCTATGCTACTTTCGTTAAATCACTTCCGAATGGGCAGCTCAATCCCCCACTGCTTGATCTTGCGCCAGATGGTCGTGCGGTCACAACCCAGCCGCCGCGCAGCCTCGGATTGATTTCCTTGACAGGCCTGTAGCGTATCCAGCAGAGTTTCACGCGTGAGAGACGATTCCAATGGTACCGACCGGGAGTGTGCCGCCACTCCGCGTTCTCGGCATTCGTGCGCCCGTTCCCGCGCTGAACGAATCTCGAAGGGGAGGTCATCAAGCTCAATTGTGCCGCCATTGCAGGTAACAAATGCGTGTTCAATCGCATTCTCCAGCTGACGGACATTACCAGGCCAGCAATAATCCATCAGGCAGTGTTTGGTATCATGCGAGAGGTATTTAATCTGCTTGCCAGTGTTTGCGTTCAACTTTTTCATAAACGCCTCACAAAGCAGAGGAATATCCTCCAAATGGTCGCGAAGTGGTGGAGTCACAATTGAAAATATGCGAATACGATAGTAAAAATCTTCGCGGAATGCGCCCTCTGTAACACGCTGCTTAAGGTTGCGGTGTGTTGCCGCAATAAACCGGAGATCTGCCTTACGGGTGACTGACTCGCCGACACGTTCGTATTCATTCTCCTGCAGCACACGCAGGAGCTTGAGTTGAATCAACGGGCTGATATCAC
>Ga0265294_10001054_pt1 | contig 37422 bp, 32 predicted proteins | sample MunlanPumphouse3_FD_192504 | JGI IMG/M metagenome (GOLD analysis project Ga0265294, IMG submission 192504) | Groundwater microbial communities from a municipal landfill in Southern Ontario, Canada - Pumphouse #3 | ecosystem: Environmental > Aquatic > Deep subsurface > Groundwater | place... | reverse complement strand
CTCATCTTCAGGCCATTTTTGACCGAACTTCAATCACCAGATCCTCAACGTAGCTCTGCTACGTCTGCGGTTTGCCTCAATCAGTTCAGCCAAATCTGACCCGAATCTGAGCGCAATATAACCAAGTCATTTATTTACAGCTCCTTATCATACTGCCTGCTTCTACTTTCTCAGGGTCAGGCTGTCAGCAATTCCCGCATTTTTGCTCCGATATCTTCTTCACGCATCAGTGTTTCGCCAATCAGAAAAGCCCTTGCGCCATCTGCTTGCAGCCGCACTATGTCGGCTCGGCTGTTGATACCACTTTCGGCCACCAGCAGCCGTTCTGTCGGCATCATCCGCGCCAGGCGGCTCGTGGTGCTCAGGTCGGTCACGAACGTCCTTAGATTGCGATTATTGACCCCAATCAGGGTGCAATCGGTCTGAAGCGCTCTTTCCATCTCCCTTTCATCGTGTACCTCCAGCAGCACATCCAGATGCAGTTCTTTTGCAATTTCGTGGAATTCGCATAATTGCTTCAGGTCGAGCATTGAGGCAATTAACAGGATGGCGTCGGCTCCAGCGGCGCGGGCCTCATATATCTGGTAGGTGTCGCAGATAAAATCCTTGCGCAGAAGTGGCAGAGAGACGATCTCGCGGATCAGTGCCAAAAAACGCAGATGACCCAGGAAGAAGTGTTCATCGGTCAGCACCGACAGACAAGTGGCGCCGTTGTTCTGATAGATTTCCGCAATCGTCATCGGGTCGAAATCAGGCCGGATAATTCCCTTGCTGGGAGAGCCCTTCTTGACCTCGGCGATGATGGCGGTCCAGTCCGAGGCTGCTGCCTCGCGCAGGCGCCGCTCGAAACCGCGCGGCACATCCTCCAGGTTGGCAATGCGGGCCTTAAGCTCGCTGAGTGATGAGGCTGTCTTGGCTGTTGCTACTTCTTCCTGCTTGTGGGCAACGATTTTTTTCAGGATGTCGGGTGTGTTAGTGGTCATGGCGTGGTCTTTCTTATGAAATTATTTAAACGGAGCTGAGTGTGACCGGGTCTACCGGTACACACGATGGGGCACTATTTCCTGACATCAATCCCATAGCTTTTAATTTTGCGGTGCAGGTTACTCCGCTCCAATTCGATAACCTCTGCTGTACGAGAAATATTCCAATCGTTCTCTTCCAGCTTCTGAACGATAAAACCTCTCTCAAACTCCTCACGAGCCTCCCGTAAGGTCCCCATGACTCCGCTGCCCTCATCACTCGGATAGGGCAAACCTATCAATCCCTTTTCGAACTGTAGATCTGGAATATCTGAAGGACTTACAACCCGTCCCGGTGTCATTATCAGGATGCGTTCAATAATATTTTTCAGTTCTCGAACATTTCCCGGCCAATCATACCGACAGAGCAACTCCAGGGTCTCCGGCAGGAATATCTTTGGTTCACAGCCTTCCCGATGATAGAACTGACCAACAAAATACGGCACTAATATCGGGATATCATCAGTACGCTCACGTAGAGATGGTACCCTGAACGGTACTACATTAAGCCGGTAATACAGGTCTTCCCGGAATCTGTTTTGACGGATTTCCTCATTTATAGCCTTGTTTGTAGCCGCGATAATCCTTACATCAACCGACACTACGCGAGTCCCGCCTACCCTTTCGAAACAGCGTTCCTGAAGAATCCTCAGAACTTTTGCCTGTGTTTTGAGTGACATGTCACCTATTTCGTCCAGAAACAGGGTGCCGCCATCAGCCAGATCAAATTTTCCTTTTTTCTGGGCTATTGCACCGGTGAAGGCCCCCTTCTCGTGGCCAAAAAGCTCGCTTTCGATCAACTCTTCCGGGATAGCCGCACAGTTGATGGCTATAAACGGCTTGTCGCGACGCTGACTATAGTAATGAATCGAGCGGGCTACCAACTCCTTGCCGGTACCGTTCTCTCCGGTCACCAACACCGAGGCATTAGTCGGGGCAACGCGCATGATCTGCTCACGTAATGTAGACATCACGGAGGAGCAACCAATCAACTCGTATTCATTGCCAACCGCCCGCTTGAGTTCATCGTTCTCAACCCGCAATTGCCTCATGCGCAGGGCGTTACACACAGTGATCAAGACCTTATCCAAAGAAAGTGGTTTTTCGATAAAATCAAAAGCCCCCAGCTTTGTAGAACGCACCGCAGTCTCAATGGTGCCATGTCCGGAAATCATGATAACAGTCACTTGCGGGAAGAGGATTTTTAACTTCTCCAGCGTTTCCAGGCCATCCATCCCCGGCATCCAAATATCCAGCAACACCAGGTCAGGCAGGTCCTGTCGAGCGGATTCCAACGCCTCAACACCGCTGGCCGCGGTCATCACCTGGTACCCCTCGTCCTCAAGTATACCTGTCAGAGAAATCCTGATATCCTTCTCGTCATCCACTATAAGTATTGTCTTTGACATGCGTTTCCTCTCTTTAAATGATTGAGAAGGGCCATTACCCTGCGGGCAACTCTACTACGAAACAAGCTCCCCGCGGTTCATTATCCCTGACCCGCACGAAACCATTATGATCAGAAACAATACTGCTGACAATCGCCAAACCAAGACCGGTACCTGTCTTCTTTGTGGAAAAATACGGTTCAAACAGCCTTGTTTTATCTTCAGGCGGAATTCCCGGCCCGTTGTCGGCAATACTGAATGAAGCCATCTTTAGCTCAGGGTCAAAACTGCTGTTGATCTCGATTATTCCTTGCTCATCCATTGCCGCTACAGAGTTTTCAAGAATATTTATAACGACCCGCTTGATCTGGTCACGATCAATCTTAAGCTGAGGCAAGCGCTCATCGGGAGTAAAGCAGAATTGTACACCCCGGTGTGCTTCCTGATAAAGAGTCAATGTTTCGCGAATCAAAGCATTTATGTCATTTGGTTCCGGTTGAATAGCCGGCATGCGTGCAAAATTGGAGAATTCATTTACCAGTGTTTTCAACTCGTCCACTGATTTGATGATCATCTCGGTACACTCATCGAAGGTCTTCTCATCGTCACTAAAACGGGAGAGATAGCGTTTGCGCAGACGTTGGGCTGAAAGCTGGATCGGCGTAAGCGGGTTCTTGATCTCATGTGCAATACGACGGGCAACCTCGCGCCAGGCGGCCATACGCTGCGCCTTCATCACCTGTGTCAGATCGTCCAGCACCAGTACGGTTCCCATGAAGTCGCCAGTCTCGTCTCGCAGCATGGTGAGATGGAGGTGCAGGGCCAGTCGGCTACCATGTACATCAAGGAATATCTGCCGGTTAATTGTATCCTGCTTGGCCATCACCAGGTCTTTAAGACTTTCTTTGACGATATCCAAATGCGAGTCACGCAAAACCTCACGGAAATTCTTACCCAGAAGTGAACCGGGATTGATGCTGAGAAGCTTCTCCGCAGACATATTTATCGTAGTGATGGTACCTTCCTTATCAACAGAGATGACGCCGGCCGCCACATTGCGAAGAACAATCTCCATATATCGACGCCGACTTTCGCTTTCCTGGTTTATACGGGAGAGTTCTTCGTTGGATGTGTTGAGCGCCAGCTGTTTCCTGCGTAAATCATCGGTCATCCTGTTGAACGACTGAACCAGCATGCCGATTTCATCTGCGGCAAAGGTTTCAATATGGACGTCAAGATTGCCATCCGCGACTGCCCGGGTCGCATCGACCAGTTCTTGCACCGGTTTTGTCATACTGTTGGCCAGATAAACCCCCATCCAATAGGCAAAGAACACGATTACCGCTGTAATCAGGAAGAGAGTGATGATATATCCGGTACGGATCGGGTTTTTTAAGATCTTGAGCTGACGAAATTCGTGGTATGACTCGGTGATCTCTTTCATCTTGTTGACCAAAGAATTGGGGACATAGTAATTGACCACAACCACCCCGACCACATCCTTCTCATTCCATGTTGAATAGACCGGCACAATACCCCGAATCAGATCAGCCTTGCCGACCTGATTTACACGAGTCAACTCACTACCGGACAGCCCCCGGTTGATATCCTCCGAGGCCGGATTGGTGAACTCACCTTTGGGGACATCGGGATTTGAAGCCCGCACCAACTCCTCGCGCTGGGCTGAATAAACCTCGACTACACCCAGATTGTACTCCTTCTGCTTTTGACGAATAAGCTCCTTCAAATGCGGCAGATTATCCTGGTTCAACAGTTTCCGGGTTTTTATGAATTCACTGATCTGACGACCATAGTAGAGAGAGTTGGCTGCCGAGTTTTTGTAATAGGTCTGGGCTACTTCCAACGACTCACTCAGAGATGTTTCAACCTGGGTGTTAAACCAATTGTGGACAGTGTTATTGATAAAGCCTGCGGCAGCGAAGAAAAGCAACATGGTGGGCACCAGCGAGAGACCGACAAAGGAAAGCACCAGCTTGGTTCGTAATCGTGTTGTAAAGGGATTGGCCCGGCTCTCCATGAAGAGCTTCACCACATTGCGGCACACCAGGTAGACCAGCAGGATCACCAACAGAACGACAACGTTAATGATGCCAAATATCGCAATGTTACTTCCCATGGGCGCATCGGCGCTCAGCTGGGTCAGGTGAATCTCTGCCTTGGTGAGAAAAATAAGCAGAATAATCGCCAGAACAATAATAATTGCCTCGCGATTCCTCTTTTTACGCTCTTCAGCCGGAAGCCTGGTTTCCATCATCACATGCCCTTAAACTCGATAACAATAATCGATTTCATTCACATCCTGCCCGAGCGGATGATGGCGTACACCAGCCAGAGGCCAATGAATCCAGCCACTGTATAACCCAGAAAAGCCAAAACAGGGAATCCAAGTAATTGTGGTCCCTTGTCGGTATGCATCATAATCGAAGAACCTATGATCAGCGCCGATAGTATCATGCTGGATGACAGACGGTTTATTGAACGATCAAAGTCGGTGGTAAATTTATCAAGTCCGCGATGCTCAAGGTCGATCTTGAATTTATTGCGGTTTATGCGATTAATGATTTCTTTCAGGTCACGAGGGAGATTGCGGGCCAGGCTCACGTACGAAAGCAGAATAGAGTTAATGTCACGGGAGATACGCCCAGGCGAGAATTTATGACGTAGCGCCTTTTCCATAAAGGGGCGAAGGTGCTCCACCATATTAAAGTCCGGATCGAGATTGCGACCCATGCCCTCAATAATGATCAGGGATTTGGTCAGCAACATCAGGTCAGGTTGAATGCGAATGTTGTACAGGGTTATGATTTCGATAAACTCCATCAACATCCGTCCCACCTCAATCTCCTGAAGTGGAATCTCATAGTAACTGTCGATGAAATTGGCAAGATCACGCTTGAGGGATCGCACATTGAGATTGTCGGAAATATCCCCGGCAAAAAGTAACAGCGAAATCACCTCATCCATGTCGCGTTTGATTATAGCAAGCAGGATATCACTGAGAAAGGTCTTGAGTTCATCATCAAGCCTCCCAACGATGCCGTAGTCAAGCAGACAGATAACATTATCCGGCAGGATCATGACATTGCCGGGATGAGGATCACCATGAAAAAAACCGTACTTGAGCACCATCTCCAGGAAGGCGTCAGCTCCTCGACGGGCAATCAACTTTCGATCCAGCCCCGCTCGCTCAAGGGAATCCAGATCAGATACTTTTATCCCGTCTACATATTCAAGGGTCAGAACTCCGCGGGAGGACTGCCCCCAGAATACCTGGGGAAAGTACATCCACTGCGTTCCCTTGAAATTGTCCCGAAACTTCTCAATGGTATGCCCCTCGCGTGTAAAATCCATCTCGCGCCTGATAGAACGGGCAAACTCACGCACAACACCAACCGGATCATAGATCTCACTGCCGGACATATGCCGTTCAGCCAAGTGGGCCAGGCCCATCATACCATTGATATCAGACTCCACTAACTCGACTACTCCAGGTCGGCGCACCTTGATGACCACATTTTCGCCTGAAGCCAAACGAGCACGGTGTACCTGAGCAATAGAAGCTGCCGCCAACGAAATCGGATCAATTTCTGCATAGAATGATTCAGCGGCGCCACCCAGTTCCCGTTCGATCTGAGTCTTCAACTCGAGAAAGGAAATACCTGGCACATTGTCCTGAAGCTTTTCAAACTCATGCACAAAAGCAGATGGAACAATATCCGGTCGTGTAGATAGCAGCTGGCCAAGCTTAATAAAGGTTGGGCCCAGTTCCTCCAGCGCCAGCCGCATACGTTCGGCTGCCGTAAGTCGCGCAATGTCAGCCTTGTCCTGACGGAACATGCGTTTACTACGCGCAAGCATATCGCTCAATCCCAGCATTTCCAGAACGTGATCAAATCCATATGTACTAAGAACGCGGACAATTTTAAAATAGCGTCTGATACCACGGATATTATTATTTATTTTCAGGAAGGAAAACATGAAGGATCAGTCGTTTTGTTTAGATTCCAATTCCTCTACCCTCTTGTAAAGTCGTAAAAAATCCTCGCGAGACACCAACCCGAGGCGATCAACCGCTTTTTGAACCTCCAACTCGGCCATCTCACGCACTTTATCTCTACTATCCCTCGCAATAGCCTGAATGCGCTCAACGAAAAGCTTGCCTTCTTCCTCGCTGATTTTATACTTATCCTTTATCTCTGACACCAACTCCTCAGCCTTCTTCTGTGTAATTGCCGCAACTCCAATAGCTGTCAATACTGCCTTTTCCACTAATTCCAACATTGCATGCCCCCTGTAACAATAGAATAGTTCTACAATAGCAATAACACATACCACAGGCGAAAGATGTTGCAAATATTATTGTTGCATTTTTGCTGCAATCGCGGTGGCGCCAGTTGACCGTACCGGTTTGATCAGTTACGGGATGTGCTGAAAAAGGTTGTAGAGGGCGTCAAGTTGCAGGCATAACGAGCTGCGAGGTATGATGTATGAGTATTTCGATCTACATATTTTTACCAATTTAATGCAAACTGCATTAAATATTTCTTGCTAATTTCAACATGCGACTGTATGTATACACTGTTTGAAACCAGCAAATGATCAAAGGAGAAAAAAAATGTTCGGATCTGTTCTTGTTTCTGTTCTGTTTACCCTCGTTTTTTTCGTCGCATTCATGGTGATTTGTCCTGTTTTGTGTTTCTTTTTTTCAATCTTTACTGACACATTAAACCTCAACGGCAGTTATGAAAAGATCGGGGAATCCGTAGTTAGTTTGATCTTTATTCCTTTCATCATGTTATTCAAAATAATCGATGCAATAACGGCGCCTTTCATTGAGCCAAAAATGAAATACGCTATTGACAATGCCAACAACCTAAGGGCTCGCGACTAACCTGCACATAACAAGCACATTGTACATCTCACCATCTTTTTGATCTGTTGATCCAAGATGATTGAATCGCAATGTACCAGCATGCCCTCAGCAAATGAGAGTTTCGCGTTTGATATATAAAAACCGGGTTCCCCGATAAGGGCTCCCGGTTTTATTTTAGGTACGCTCCCTGTGTACAATCTTGTTCTTTACCCATATTTTCGTATACTGTCTGGGGAAGATTCCGAGCATTATGGCACTGCTTAGACCGTATTCTCCTCTTTCATATTATATAAAATAATCCAACATGATCTCAATAACATTGCAAGGAGCCTGTCACCCCATGATCACCCACATAGTCTTATTCAAATTGGCAAACCCTACTACCGGGAACATAACCTCAGTTAGAGACAAACTGCTCAGCATGGACGGTAAAATCCTTCAACTGCGTCACCTGGAAGCCGGTATCGATGTGATCCGCTCAGAGCGCTCTTACGACGTTGCCCTGGTAACTAAATTCGACTCTCTTGAGGATCTACAGTCCTACCAGGTTCACCCATACCATATGGGCGAGGTGATACCTTTGATGAAATCGCTTTGTTCTTCAATAGCGACCGTTGATTACGTGAGCTAACCCTTGTTTTCAATCTGATCCCAAGAACGCTGAAGTGAGGGAATATTTTACGTAACAACATGAGATTACTTTTAGCTTGACTAAGTGGATATGGTTGCGTAAAATCCGGTTTTGCTGGAACAATAGATTCTATATTGATTTACAACTGATTGTAATTACGTATTTTTATCGGTATCAGCAGCGTGTGTATGTGCGTTTTTTTCAGGATGGAATATGCCTGTAGACACCATAAACAAACAGGAGGTAGGAGATGTCTGATTACGGAACACTGCAAGACCGCGTACGTTGCAAGTCGCTTTTGAGCAAGGTTATGACCGCCGAGGAAACCATCCCGTTCTTCAAGGACGGCATGAACCTGGGCTGGTCCGGCTTCACCCCGGCCGGTTATCCCAAGGTAGTGCCCATTGCCTTGGCCGAACACGTCGAGAAGAACAACCTGCAGGGCAAACTGAAGTTCAACCTGTTCATCGGCGCCTCTGTAGGAGCCGAGACTGAGGATCGCTGGGCTGTCAACGACATGATTGATCGCCGTTGGCCTTATCAGACAGGCAAAAACATCGCCGCAGGCATCAACGCCGGTCGCATCCGAATGGGTGACAAGCACCTCTCCCTGTTTGCTCAGGACCTGGGCTACGGCTTCTACACCAAGGATTCGGAAAGCGGTAGGCTTGATCTTGCCATCATTGAAGTATCAGCCATTACCGAAGACGGCGGCTTGGTTCCAACTTCATCCTGCGGAGTTATCCCCGAAATCCTCATGATCTGTGACAAGGTTATAATCGAGGTCAACACCGGTCAGCCCTCTTTCGAGGGGATCCATGACAACATCTCCTGCAACCATCCACCAAACCGTCAGGTTCTCAACATCACACAGGCCAGTTCCCGTATTGGCACAACCTCTATCCCCTGCGATCCGAGCAAGATTATCGCGGTGGTTGAGTCCAAGCTCCGTGACCAGGGTCGTGCTTTCTCCGAGCAGGACGACACCTCGGAAGCAATAGCCAACCATGTCATCGACTTCTTCACTCAGGAAGTGAAGGCCGGTCGTTTGCCGAAGAACCTGTTGCCGTTGCAATCAGGTGTAGGTTCCATCGCTAACGCCGTTATCGGTGGTCTGGCCAAGGGACCCTTCACCAACCTGACAGTCTATACCGAGGTGCTTCAGGACACAATGCTAGACCTGTTCGACTCCGGCAAGCTGGACCATGCCTCTTCCTGTTCACTCTCGCTCTCCGCTGAACCGGGTTTTCCTAAATTCTTCGAGAACATGGACAAATATTTCGATAAAATCACCCTGCGCCCACTCTCCATCTCCAACGCACCGGAGCCGATCCGTCGTCTGGGTTGTATCGCCATGAACACCCCGGTCGAAATCGACATCTATGCCCATGCAAACTCCACTCTGGTAGGCGGTACCCGCATGATTAACGGCTTGGGCGGTTCCGGCGACTTCCTGCGTAATGGTTACCTGAAGATGATGCATACTCCGTCGTCACGTCCGTCCAAAACTGACCCGACCGGTATCTCCTGCGTCGTGCCGCACTGTTCACACATTGACCACACAGAACATGATTTGGACTGTGTCATCACCGAGCAGGGTCTGGCCGATCTGCGCGGAATGGCTCCCAAGGACCGTGCCCGTCGCATCATCGAGAAGTGCGCCCACCCTGACTACAAAGATCAGTTGACCGAGTATCTCAACATTGCCGAGGCCGACTGCCTCAAACGCAAGGTTGGACACGAGCCACAGCTGTGGGATCGCGCTTTCAAGATGCATCTCAACCTGGAGCGCAACGGCACCATGAAGGTCAAGAACTGGGATGTCAAGGTTGACCTCTGCGAATAAGTAACTTTTTATTGTTTTAAAAGGCCCCGCCGGATTTCCGGCGGGGCCTTTTTTTATTGATATTTCCCCTATTTCCTGCTTGAAGTTGTCCTGTAGTTATGCTTTATATATTATGCGTTGCGCTTTTTCATAACACGAGTTTGACTCGTTTATCAGCAAGTTAGGAATCATTTTTACCGTACTTATCCTGTTTATCAGGGTTGGGGTAACAGCATGGCCGAGAACATAAATGGTTTCCATGGCGAAGTAGTCGGTCTCTCCCTTACGGACGTCATCCAGCTCAAGGGACAAAACAAATACACCGGCTGCATAACTGTAGAATATGACAACAACAAAGGCGCCATATATTTTGCCGACGGCGAAATCATCCACGCCGAACAGGAAGAGCAGATCGGTGAGCAGGCAATTTACCAGATCATCAAGTGGCCCAGGGGAACATTCAACATCCATCCCGAGATGACCAGCAACGTTTGTACAATCCACTGCCGCACCGATTTCTTGCTTCTTGAATCGTTGCGACGCCTTGATGAAGAACGAGCCGGATCGCTTGCTTCAGGCAATGCTGCCGGATCGTCTGTCACCCCTCGCCGCACCATGAGTAAAGTGGCTGCTAGACTCCAGGAAATCAGCGCAATCACCTACGCAGTTCTGCTGGACAAGCAGGGCATTCCTCTGCAGGACAACAGCATTGAGGCCACCTCTTTAGCAGCCAAAGGACATTTTCTGGCCAAAACCGGCAACCAGTTTGGAGAACTGATGGGGCTGGGTGAAGTCAAAGCAGCGACCGTGCAGACCCGCAATTTCAACCTGCTGATATACGACTCCAAACAACATTATCTAAGCATCGCCATCAAGCCTACCTGCAACATGGATAGCGTAGAGGGGGAAATCAAGGCGGTGCTTATCCCCGGGAAATAGTTGCCATCTGCAACCCCGGACGAAAAACAGTTGGAGGGTAGTTTAATGCAGGATATCCTACATCACATAAACAGCGTCGATGGAGTCATCGGCAGTGCTGTTTTCAGCGATAAGGGAGAGGTTTTGATCCAAGCCTTCCCTGCGTTGATTGATGCGTCAGCCCTGAAAAAGGTTGCCAACCTGACGCTGGAGTGCATCCACGGACTACAGATTGCTCAGACGCTGGATATCCTCGATCTACGCTATGCCGAAGGCCGCATCATCATCAAGGCATTTCCGGGCGCACTGCTTTGCCTGCTCTGCTCAAAGTCCATTAATATGCAGGTACTAAGCATCACACTTAACCTGGCCACAAAGAAACTGGAGTCCCAGATACCCACAGAAGTACTTGTGACCGTACCGTTATCCCTGCCAAACACACCCTCTGCTGATGGCAAACTCAGACTGGCTGTCAGCCATCTTGTCAACAAAGAAGCCAGCAACAGTTTTGATTCACTGGGCATGGTTGCTGTTAGTCAACTCACGGCCAAACAGATCAACGACTTCTACTCGTCACCATTTAAGAAGCTTATCCTGTCAAATATAACTGCAAACACGAGCGGAATTTTTCCGGTGATGGTCATGAACGACATGGATCCACGCTTCGATGGCACGATAATTATCGGACAAGGTATAGAGAAAAGACTAAAAGTGAGTGAAGGGGATGAGGTTGAAGTCAAGATAGGCTAGGACTGTCCTGTACCCACAAAAATAGCTGAACTTAAAATATCAAGCCGGATTGCGGTGGTTACCTGATTGAATTCATGTTGTAAATCAGGGCTTTATTCTTGAAAAAAACTTTTCTGCCTCCAACACAACAAATACAACCACCCCCGGCATAAGCACAGCAATAAGCCCATGCCCGGAAAGCGGCGCAGTGCGGAACCAGGGTTGAAGAACAGGTAGATAGACCGCCGCTCCTTGCAACAGCACGACGCACCCTGCCATTATCAGAAGTAATGGATTGGTAAAAAAACCCATACGAAACAAAGAGTGCCTGAAGGAACGCAGAGCCATAGCCTGGCCAATCTGGGCACAAGCCAAAGAAGTGAATAGGACTGACTGCCAGTGTTCTGTAGGGTGCATATATTGATAGCGCCAGAAATACCACGCCACAACAATGGCTGACAGACCGATGGTCAGGCCGGTCAGTATCACGCGCCGAATGGTTGGTCGGTCGAATATGCCGGAGCTTGCTGAGATGGGTGACCGGCCCATGACATCCGGTTCAGGGCGCTCCATACCCATACCCAGACCAAGCAGGCCGTCGGTAAGCAGATTCAGCCAAAGTAGCTGTAAAGGTGTCAACGGGTTGGGAAGTCCCATAAAGGGGAGAAGCAGCACGGCCAGAATCTTGCCCATGTTGCCGGAGACTGAGAAAACAATGAATTTACGAATATTGTCGTAGATGGTGCGGCCTTCCTCCACGGCTGCCACGATAGTCGCAAAATTGTCATCAAGAAGCACCATGTCGGCTGCCGCACGGGCCACGTCGGTGCCGACTGCGCCCATGGCCACACCGATGTCCGCCTTCTTGAGTGCCGGCGCATCGTTGACCCCGTCACCTGTCATGGCCACCACCGCGCCCTGTTGCTGTAAGGCCCCCACGATCAGAAGCTTGTGCTCGGGAGAAACCCGCGCAAACACAGATACATCGCCTACCAGGGCAGCCAAACCCTCGACACCCATTACATCCAGCTCTGATCCGGTAATTACCCTGCCCCCATTATCAATTCCCACCTCTTGCGCAATGGAACGTGCGGTCAGGGGATGGTCGCCGGTGATCATTACCACCCGGATGTCGGCGCTCTTGCAGGATGCAACCGCAGCGCGAGCCTCGGCACGCGGCGGATCCATCATAGCCACCAGACCTATCAGGCCCAGCCCGTGAATATCTTCCGCTGAAGTCAGTCTCAGATCGCAGGCTACAGCCAGTACCCGTTTCCCCTGAGCCGCTAATCGGTTTGCTGCATCTTCAACGAGCTGACGCAGCTCTGCATCCATTTTTCGCACTGGTGTGAAGCCTGCGATATGATCACACAACTCCATAACGGCATCCAAAGCCCCTTTTGCCACAACCAGCCGTTGTCCGCTAGCGGGCCGGGCTGTGAAGCCGAGGGATGCATAAAAATCCGAATCCGCCAGATCATGGATGGTCACCATGCGCTTTATCTTGGAATCAAAGGGAATTTCAGCACTGCGTGGTAAACCGGTCTCCAACTCATGGCGTAAGAGCCCCTCTCCTGCAGCGGCAACGAGCAGCGCGGTCTCGGTAGGGTCGCCGATCATCTCTTGTCCCGCCCCTTTCAACACGGCGTCATTACAAAGACACACAGCAACAAGAAGTAATTTTCGCTCCTGCCCTGTATCCACTGTCGAGGCTTCAGATGAGAAAAGTTCGGACGCAGTTAGCAGATCGGTTACTGTCATGCTATTCCGGGTCAGTGTACCGGTCTTGTCACTACAGATCACTGTAACAGAACCCAGGGTCTCCACAGCAGGCAGCTTTCTTATCAGGGCCCGCTTTCTGAGCATTCGCTGGGCGCCGATGGCCAGGGTTATGGTGACTACTGCCGGAAGTCCCTCGGGGATGGCTGCTACTGCTACACTAACAGCTGTCATAAGCATCTCACGCAGATTTTCACCCCGCAGCATGCCCAACACGAAGATGACAGCGGCAATCACCACAGAGAGAATTGCCAGAATCTTGCCAAGCTGGTCCAACCGACGTTGGAGCGGTGTCCATTCCACCTTGACCTGTTGAAGGAGCTCGGCAATACGTCCCAGTTCGGTATTCATGCCGGTGGCAACCACCACGGCAATGCCGCGTCCGTAAGAGATCATGGTTCCCATATAGAGCATGTTTACACGATCTCCGATGGAAAGGTTTTCCCCCACGAGTGCTGAAGTTGACTTCTCAACCTCTGCGGCTTCTCCGGTCAGGAGTGATTCCTGGGCGCGTAGAGCAAAAGATTCGATAACACGGCAATCAGCAGGCACAAGATTGCCTGGCTCCAAGAGAATGATATCGCCAGATACCAGTTCAACTGCCGGGATTTCGGTGATTACGCCTTCACGACGCACCCGAACAGAGGGGACAGCCAGCTTCTTTAAGGCGCGCATGGCCTGTTCAGCCCGGTATTCCTGATAAAAACCAAGCAAGGCAAAGAGGATGACAATGGCCAGAATTGTTATTGTATCTTTGTAGGAGCCAACAACAGCGGAGAGGAAAGCAGCGGCGATCAGGATCAACGCCATGGTGGAAGTAAATTGTTCCCAGAGGATGCGCCAGGAAGATGTCCCTCCCCGATCCTGCAATTCGTTGCGTCCGTAGGATACAAGGCGCTCATTCACTTCTTTGGAGGAGAGTCCGTTTTCCGGATCAACGCCCAAGTCGTTCAAGACATCGGCTATGTCCCGCAGATGCCAGTACATCAGTACACCACCGGGTCTGGGTTTTTCACCATGGGATTGAGGCGAACAGCCAGCGAGAAGAGGTATGGATAGTCGTTTTGAAGGTGTCTCATATAAATAATCCATTCACGGGAAAGGTAGCCCAAAGCTCGTTTTATATCGCCATTGATGTGTTCAATATCCGTCATTGGCAATCCATCTAATGATTCCCTGGCATCCAATTCCTCAACCAAGTGAAACACCGCCCATAAAAGGTCTGTGAATTGTTCATGCTCCAGCAGGTTCTGGTTTTCCAGCAGTCCGACAAGAAAACCACGCTTGGATACAAGAAAATCCTTTAGTTGCTGCTTGTCACAGCCCTCGCAGTCGATCTGCGGATTGTGGGTTTGCAGATAAGCCCGCGCACGCTGAAAATCCTGTTCCTTCCACTGGCTCGTTACCTGTAGCTCGCGGCGCAGGCCATCGCACATGACCACGTAGGAGGAAAGCTCCTTGAGCAGGCGATTACCCACTTCACTGAAGAAGACGCCTATGACCATATTTAGCTTGCGCATCAGTGTCTGACGCTCCCGTTCACGCATGATCTGCTCAACCATCAGCGTAACAAAAATGACGTAAAGTGGCAGGAATGCGAGGTTACCCAGAAACCAGACACTCAGCTCCCTGAAACTCCCCAGAAGGATATAGTCCAGACTGTAAAGCACGACAGAAAGTAGCGCCAGCAAGGCCAGAATGAAGTGCTTGTTGTGGAACAGACCATTCATATATTTTGTCTCCATACGGCTCAAGTCTCCCGCAAGGCATCGACAATCTTCAACCGGCTGGCACGAATGGCCGGTATGACGCCACCGATAAAACCCATCAACAACGAGAATATAACTGACTTATAGATAATTTCAAACGTCAAGGTAAACGAGAAGGCCAGTTCGGAAAAAGTCTGCCAGTTCATAGTCGAAATGGTTATGAATTGCATGAAGGAGGCTAAAAACAGACCTGTAATCCCTCCGATCAAACCCAGCAGTAAGGCCTCCATCAAAAATGCAACCATAATGCTGATGCTTTGAAAACCGAGCGCCCTCAGGGTACCTATCTCCCTCACCCTGTTGGCAACCGCGGCATACATGGTGATCATCGCGCCAATGATGGCGCCCAGCGAGAAGATCACTGTCAGTGACAGCCCCAGGATGCGGAGAAATTTAGCCATGGCTTCGGATTGGTCTCGATAGTACTCTGTTTCCCGTCGCACATCCAGCGTCAGGCGCGGGTCATTGTCCAACTTTTTCTTGACGATTGCAAATTCATCCGCGTTACGTAATCTGAAGGTGACTGATGAATAGACCGGTCGCCTGAATGCCTGCATCAGCTGGATTGCATCCCCCCAGATCTCTGAGCTGAAACCAGTGGCTCCGGCGTCAAACACCCCGACCACGGTCCAATCCCGCATGCCGAAGCGAAGCGTTTCACCTATACCTCCGCCCTTGAAGCGCTGGGCAATACTGGCGCCAGCCATAATTTCGGCTAGACCGGGACGCGGCATACGACCCTCTATAAGCCGCACCTGCGGCCTTAGAAAAAGCGATGTTGAGCCTATCCCCCGGATAACAACATTGGCAGGCTTGTCGCTGCCACGCTTGGCAAGGCTGATGAGAACAACCAGCTCTTTGGCCAATAGCGGCAGCCCGTTGCTTCCGCTTGCGATATACGGAAGGCTCTCTACGATGGCTACCTGCTGACGCTCTACTCCGCTCTGTACCTCGGAATTGGCTGCCTTGCGGGTTACAATAACATTATCGTCCGAACCGGTTTCAATAAGCGTTCGTTCCAATCCTGCCGACAACATCAGAATGGAAGAGTATACAAACACAACCAGCGCCATACCGGATGCAGTCAGAAATGTTGTCATGCGGCGGGTTATCAGATTGCGGAAGCTGTATGACAGAGGGATACGCATGGAATCAGACCGGAAGCTTGATTGTGAAGCGGCAGCCACCCTCGGGAAGTGATTCAGAGGAGATGGTTCCGCCATGGGCTTCAATGATACGGTATATGATGGCCAATCCCAAGCCGGTACCGTCAGGTTTGGTAGTCCAGAACGGTTCAAACAGGTGATCAGCGGTTCCCGGCGCAATCCCGGCGCCATTGTCGGACACCGCGATGACTGCGACCGGCAACTTCTGAAATTCCTCGGCCCCGCTTAACTGATAGCGGGCTTCCAGCTCCACCCGACCGCCGTTAGGCATGGCATCCGCAGAATTGTGCAGCAGATTAATCATCACCTGCTTCAATTGATTGTTATCAGCCTGAAGGGTAAAGTGCTCGGGAACAAGATTGTTGATGGAAATCCGCATAAAACGTTTGTCCGCGGAAATCAACATGGTCATATCTTCAATAAAGGAGCGCAACTCAATTCGTTCCTTGCATGGAGAGGCAGGACGAGCGTACGCAAGAAATTCGGTAATGAGGGTGTTGAGCCTGTCTGCTTCGCGCAACACTATGGCCAGCAGCCGCCGGTCATTATCAGAGATCGAACCTTGCTCGGAAAGAAGTTGAACAGAACCGCTCATGGCCGCCAGAGGATTGCGGATTTCATGTGCCATTCGCGCAGAAATCTCGCCCAGAACAGCCAGGCGGTCCGCCCTTTTCAGGTCAGATTCCATCTTCTTTACGTCTGTCAGATCCTTAAAATTGATTATGATGCCTGCGGGATCGCCATTTAAATCTGTAAAGGGTACGGCATTATAACCAAGAATCAATGTATCGCCGTTTTGCGCAATATATTCAAATTCTCTGGTTGCAACATCGTTAAGATTTAAAATGTCTCCGGCAATGGCAGGAAAAACGAGATCAAGCGGCGCATCGTAAACCTCATCCTGGCATATCCCTGTCAACTCTTCCGCATAGCGGTTGAAGACCCGGATATTCCCTGTGGGTGTTATGGTCAGCAGTCCGCTCACCACGTTTGAAACAATGGTCATACTTAGTCGATGTAATTCCTCGTAGTCTATGGTCTTATCCCTGAGGGCCTCTTCGCTTTCACGGGCTCTTTCGTAGAGATAACCGGTAATGAACGCAGTGAGGTAGAACCCGATCAGGTTAAGAAATATTGTATAAAAAATATGGGAAGCGCCCATCTGCAAGGCATCATCCCGGTTCAGACCAATGCCGGATAGCAGCCCGAAATAGTGAAAGTCGATGATTGCGCCATAGAGAATACCGCACAGGGAGGCCGTGTAGAGCGCTTCCTTGCGTCCTAGCACTACACCGGCATTCATGATGGAAATGAGATACAGGAATGAATACGGACTTAGTATGCCGCCTGTAAACAGAAGCAGAACGGTTACAAAGAGGAGATCCCAGATTGTCTGGAGGTAGGTAACAAAAAAACGGTATTTAGGGAGGTTAAGCGCAAAATGGGATATTACCGAGAAGATGAACGAAAATGCCATCAGTCTGACCAATCCTGTTTGGAACTGGTCTTCAACTACAGATGGATCCTGAAAACTCATCAATATGGTTAAAGCCAGGAACAGAAAGGAAACTACTATTCTGGCATATATGAAAATCCTGAGTCTACGTTCAGACCCCATCCCTATCCGCCAACAGTACCCGCCAACTTGAAGATCGGCAGGTACATGGCAACAACCAGACCACCGACAGTAGTACCCAGAAAGACCATCAGTAGCGGCTCCATCATGGAGGTCATGTTACCAACGGCATCATCAACCTCATCATCATAAAAATCAGCAATTTTGTTCAACATGGCATCCATTGCCCCGGTCGCCTCACCAACGGAGATCATCTGAACTACCATGGGAGGAAAAACACCGCAAGCGGCCAATGGCTCCGCCATGGTTTTCCCTTCTGAAATGGCCTGACGTACGCCATAAATTGCCTCTTCAATAATCTTGTTGCCAGCAGTCTTGGCAACGATCTCCAGACCATCCATGATAGGCACCCCGGAACTTACCATCGTGCCGAGCGTACGGGTAAATTTGGCTACAGCTACCTTTCGGACCAAAGGCCCGACAATCGGGGCCTTGAGTGCCATCCGATCAATCTTTTTCCGACCGCCAGGGGTTGCGTAGTATTTTTTAATGGACCAGATAATACCGTAAAAACCTGCAATAATGACGATGATATACTTCGCCAGAAAATTGCTGATCGCAATAACAACCTTGGTGGGCATAGGCAGTTCTCCACCGAAATCGGCAAACATCTTGGCAAAGGTAGGAATAACGAAAACCAGGATAACGCCCACGACAACGACAGCTATGGACATGATGGTGATCGGATATACCATGGCGCCCTTGATCTGTTTTTTCAGTTTTTCAGCTTTTTCAATGTATGCCGCCAAACGTTGCAGGATTGTGTCAAGAATACCACCGATCTCGCCAGCGGCTACCAGGTTAACAAAAAGCTGATCGAAGGCCTTGGGATGCTTGCCAAGAGCATCGGCAAAGGTTGATCCACTCTCCACACTCTCCTTGACCTTATAAAGGATCTCCTGAAACATCTTATTCTCCTGCTGGCTGGCCAGGATCTCAAGACACTGAACAAGGGGCAGACCGGAATCAATCATAGTGGCAAACTGGCGCGTAAAGATAACCAGTTCCTTGGTTTCAATCTTGCCACCGCCGCCGAATTTAGGGAGTTTTATTTCAAAACCCTTGGGGACTTCCTTTATGGTAATCCCGGTAAACCCGTACTTTTTAAGCTGTGCTTCGACCATATCAACACTAGCGGCCTCCATGACACCTTTCTGAGCGCCACCAGTTTTAGTTCGGGCTTCCCAATTAAATTTTGGCATTATTGTTCTCCTTAACCTAACCCTGATAAACAGGATATGTATAGCGCTAACTTGCTACTCAGCGTACAGGCGGCCTGCGCTGCATCGTAGCAGCCGGATTATTTATCATCTGTTTAAGCTCTTCAGCATCTTGGGACCTTCCCAGTGCATGTTCGAGCGATATGAAGCGTTTTTGGAACAAGGTTAAAAGTGACTGGTTCATAGTCTGCATCCCGAATTTTTCCTGACCGACCTGCATTTGTGAATAAATCTGATGAATCTTGTCCTCGCGAATCAGGTTGCGAATGGCAGCATTTGGCACCATGATTTCAAGAGACAAGGCTCTTCCCTTTGAGTTCATCCTGGGTATCAGATTCTGCGACATTACCCCTTCCAAAACAAATGAAAGCTGCGCCCTGATTTGGGACTGCTGATAGGGAGGAAAAACATCAACCACACGGTTAATCGTCTGGACACAGGAGTTGGTATGTAACGTTGCGAGACAGAGGTGGCCGGTCTCTGACAGGGTTAAGGCCGCCTCAATGGTCTCCAGGTCACGTAACTCACCTACGAGGACGACATCCGGATCCTGCCGCAGGACATATTTAAGGGCGTTCTTGAATCCTTTCGTATCAGCGCCCACCTCACGTTGGTTAACCAGACACCCCTTGTGGGGATGCAGATATTCAATGGGATCCTCAATAGTGACAATATGTTCACGACGGTTGATATTGATGTAGTCGATCATTGAGGCAAGTGTAGTGGACTTTCCGCTGCCTGTGGGGCCTGTAACAAGAATAAGGCCGCGCGGTTTTGCACAGAGCTCAAGAACAACGGATGGAAGACCAAGATCTTCAAATGTCAGAATTTTGTATGGGATAACCCTGAAAACACCTGCCACGGCGCCTCGCTGTACAAATACATTACCCCTGAAACGAGAGAGTCCCTTGACGCCAAAGGAGAGGTCAAGCTCGTTCTCCTCTTCAAATTTGTGTTTTTGAGCTTCGGTTAATATGCTATAGCAGAGCTGTTTGGTTTCAACTTGGTTTAAAGGTGGAAAATCCATTGCTGTAAGCTTGCCATCCACGCGAATTTGGGGTGGTGAATTGGTAGTAATGTGAAGGTCAGAGCCGTTTGCTTCAACAAGAATTTTGAGAAGCTGATGGAGATTTGCCATTGATGTGTTACTCCTTAACCCGGATAAACTGGATACGTGCAATTAAGGGACTACGTGTCCGATACGGTCACACGCAGAACCTCTTCAAAGGAGGTAACTCCCTCCTTTAATTTGGTAAGCCCTGATTGACGCATTGTTTTAATACCCAGCCGCATGGATTCTCTTTTGATTTCAGCAGTATTGGCGCCATTCAGAATGAGTTCCCGTATTTCCTCCAGCATCGGCATAACCTGATAAAATCCAACCCTTCCCTTGTAACCGGTACCATTACAAATGGCACATCCCTTTCCGCGGTGACAGACATAGGAAGGCGCATCGTCAGGTGAAACACCGGCATCTATCAAAGCCTGAACAGGAATATTCTCTTGTTCTTTACATTCACTACAGATACGGCGAGCCAGACGCTGTGCGGTAATCAGGTTGACTGCTGAAGCTACAAGAAAAGGTTCAATACCCATATTGAGCAGGCGGTTGATTGTAGCCGGGGCATCATTAGTATGAAGCGTAGAGAGTACCATATGGCCTGTCAGGGCTGCCTTGACAGCGATCTCCGCCGTCTCGAAATCACGGATTTCTCCGATCATGATTATATCCGGATCCTGGCGAAGGAACGAGCGTAGAGCCGCGGCAAAGTTCAAGCCAATATCTTCATGCATCTGCACCTGGTTTATGCCTGCGAAGTTAAACTCAACAGGATCCTCTGCCGTGGATATGTTTTCCGAAACCTTATTCAACTCGGCAATAGCCGAATAGAGGGAAACCGTCTTACCGCTGCCGGTTGGACCGGTGACAAGTACCATGCCGAAAGGTTTATGAATTTCATGTTGAAAATACGCCAGCGCTTCCGGTTCGTACCCCAACTTGGTCAGGTCAGTCTGTAGATTGCCCTTATCCAGAAGCCGCAGACATATTTTTTCACCGAACAGGGTCGGCAGCACCGAGACACGAAAATCCATATCCCTTCCACCACCCAGCTTGATTTTGATGCGTCCGTCCTGCGGAAGGCGGCGTTCGGCTATGTCGAGTTCCGCCATAATCTTGATCCTGGAGGTTATGGCATTTTTCAGTTTCAGTGGCGGTTTCATAACTTCATACAACACGCCATCAATCCGATAACGAACGCGAAACAACTTTTCATAGGGTTCTATATGGATGTCACTGGCCTTCTTTTTGATAGCATCCTGTAGAATCGCATTAACCATCTTCACGACCGGAGCGTCTTCGGTAGCCCGCTCCAATGAACTGATATCTACCTCTTCGGCATCACCAACGACTTCTAAATCCTCAACATCCAAATCACCCATTACATCAGCCAGGGAAGCCGACTGATCATAGTGCTTGTCAATGGCGGATTTTATGTCGCTCTCCGAGGCGACAACCATCTCCACATTGTAATTGGTCATGAACTTGATATCTTCGATGGCGAACAAGTTGGAAGGATCGCTCACCGCGACAATCAAGGTTGCACCGGCTCGATTAACCGGAATAAGCTGATATTTTTGGATAACTTCCGTTGGAATGATCCTGATGATGGCTGGATCAATATCGTAGTCGGCAAGGCTTATTATTGGAACACCGTATTGTTTTGACAGGAACGAGGTGAGATCCAACTCTTTAATGATATTATGCTTAACAAGAATGGTGCCCAGACGAAGCTGACCACCGGAGAGTTTTTGCTCTTCGAGCGCCTTGGCAAGCTGCTCTTGCGTAATCAAATTATTTTTAACCAGGATATCTCCTAGCCTGCTTGGCTGCATACCCCCCCCAAAAAAACACTATCCTATTAATTTTATGCGGACTAACACCTGTTGTCAAGCTGTTAGGAGTTGTTGTCCAGGGACTTGGAAATCAGTTTATTCAAGGGCCCTTAATCACGGCGTCACGCCATATCGCATGAGAACCTGTTGTACAGCTGCCTTCATCTCGGGAGAAATCAGTTCTGCTTTTTGTACCATCGGTATACCATATTGCTGGCGGCCAATGCTCATAAGAAACTCTCCTGCCTCTAGATAGCTGTTGGCATAAATCAGAATGGCCTTGCCGGTATCCAGATCCAGGAACGATATTTTTTCCAGGATACCCCGGTTATTGTAGTTATCCCATACTGAAATATCCGGCAGTCCGCCTGGCTCACTGATACGCCGCATTCGATATATAATACCTTTCTGGACTGGTTTGTAGTCATTAAATACAACGGAGTACCGTGTCGAAAAATCTATATAGGTTGGCCGTTGGTCGATAATATCAGTGATAGCAATGCGCAGGCTTGCATCGGGTCCGGAAGACTGAATATCGAATTTATGCAAGTTGCTGTCTTTAAAGAGACGCGGCATGGAATCCAGGTACCAGTCAAAGACAAGGTGAGGAGTATGCGGCAGGTCCAGATCTTCACGCATTCGCTCTACGTCTTGCAGATACCAGAGAGGGAAGGCTCCGCTGTCACCCCAGGTAAACATGACCGCATTCTGTGGTAATGAGCGCAGGGAGTTAGTAGCATAATCATAGGCGATATAGTTATTATGCTGATCGTTTTCATAATAGTTCATGGCGCAAAGGGAGATGGGCAGTGAAAAATACATAACCATAACCAGGCAATATACTTTGGCGGTAAAATCCTTCGGAAGCCGAGCGTTTTTTATCGCAATTGACAAAAGATGAAACAAGCCGATACCTGTCAACACTGCGGTTAACAGATACAGTGGAGTAAAAAATTCCTCTGTCAGAAAAATCATATCAATCGGCGTATTAAAGTATCCGACTATGACCAGCAGAAATGTCACAATGGCTGTCAAGTAGACAATAATCACATCTCGCTGGCGTTTCCAGAGGTGAACCAGAGCGAGAACTACCAAGATTAGCCCCAACCAAGTGAATTCGTGGGGTACATTAAAAGCCTTGATCTGTGCCCAAAGGAGAGACGCATCACGAGAGTGCGGCTCATTCGGATAGCCTCTGCGCAGAAAATGCCACATGAACTGCTCATAGGTCTTGGGATCGCCCCAATTAAGGATTGGATTTCGGGTAGCCCTGAGCGGCAAATAGAGATGTACGGAGAAACCAAGCATTGCAAAGGCGGTTGCCAGAACAATCTCCTTAACCCTTGTAATCATGCGCCAATCGGCAAGAATGATTAGCGCCCCCCAGGCTGGCAGCAACAGTACGACTGTTTGGTGGCTTGCCATGGCAAGCCCTGCCATAAAAGTACACGCATACAAGTATGCGGGGCATTCCTGGCCATTTTTGTAGCGTTCCCGCCATTTCAGCAGCAGATAGAAGATCATTGCCGTGATAAAAGCCAGCAGTGGATAGGGTTTATCATGATTGGACTGAAGCCAGAGCCGTGGAGTAACACTGAAGGTGAGTGCCGCAGCCAACCCGGCGGCTTTAATTGCAAAACTGGCAAAGCGTTCGTCATCCACCACACGTTCATCTCGAAGCAGGTACACCGTAAGAAGGTAGACACCCAGACAGGCCAATGAGGAGGAAAACGCCGTGGCCATATTGATACGAAAGGCAATATTACCAAACGGCAACCAGGCAAAGGGTTTTGCAAACATCAGAAACAGCGGATATCCGGGAGAATGGGCCGACCCGAGCGAAGATGCAGCCGTAATGAACTCACCGCTGTCGAAAAAGGTTACCGAGGGGGCAAGCGTAGCCATGTACAGAGCAAACGGGATAATAAACGCAAGAATGGCAAACAGGTTCACGCACCCACAAAGCTGGAACAGGAATGGACTGAACAAAGGTTTCTTCATCTGGTGGCGCCAGCCTTTCGAACAGCACTGAGTGATATCTTGCCGCTCCAAAGATGATAAAAACCCGCGATAATCACCGGAAAAAATGCCGAGCCATGGATGATCAGGGCAATACTGATGGAGGTTGACTCAGCAATGCCGAAGGTAGAAAGACCCTTGAAACAAGCATAATGATATGTACCTATAAAACCGGGCGATGCGGGCACCATCACTGCAAACACCAACAGAACCATGATAAACATCGAAGCGGTAATTGGAAGGTGGATACCGAATGCCTGCAAAATCATATCCACCGGCAGGACAGCAAAGGTCCAGATCAACACCGAAGACACAAGCACCGCCGCGATATGCCCACCACGAGCAGACATCCTGATTCCGGCAATGAATGAACCAAGAAGCGGAATCAGGTGTTCTGAAAACTGTGCCGGGAAAGGCTTCAGCATCAATTTTACGAACGCCAGGGTTTTCATGGTTTGTTGTTTGAGCAGAAACAGGAAAACAATTACCGTGCAGTAGAGCAGAAAAGTCACAATTCCACCAACCTTTAGCGCCGTATCGGCATCTGCCATCCCTTGAGGCAGGCGTAGAGCAAGCAGGGTAATCAGCAGCATAAGTATGACGGTAAATCCGTCAAAAAGGCGGTCGATTACCAGAGAGGCAAATACCGTAGGGGTTTCCAGGCCTTCACGCTGCGCCAGGACATAAGCCCGCACGAATTCACCCAAACGGGCCGGGAGAAGGTTGTTGGCCATGTAGCCGATAATGGTGGCGGGATAAAGGGATTTCAGCGAAATATTCTTTTCGGGAATGAGCAGGAATTTCCAACGTACTGCCCGTAAAAAATAACTGATGAACGTAAACAACACCGCCGGAACAAGGAAACGATAATCCATGGTTCGCAGCGCCGTAGCCAACTGCCGGAAATCGATCTTCCTGAGTAGAAGTCCCATGAAGAATATACTGACGCAGATCCCCAGCCAAAATTTATAATCAAAGGACTTTTTCACATCATGATCTAAACGGAACAACGTTCAGCAGAGGCTTGATCAAGTTTCTGTCAATGGTGGACAGGATCTCCCTGGTCATGACAACGTCGCCTTCAATTGTTCGAATAAGCTCCTCAACGTCAAAGAATCGTCGCACCTCCCGCAGACGCTGTACAAAGCAGATCGCTATTTCCTGATCATATAGCTGTCCGGAAAAGTCCAGCAAAAACACCTCAATGGTTCGTTCGCTATTGCCAAAGGTCGGATTTGTACCGATACTGCAGGCGCCTTGCAGGGTAGTATCACCAACAGCCACCATGACCGCATACACCCCATCCGGGGGAATAAGTTCATTGCGTGTTGTGATGTTGGCTGTGGGAAAACCGAGTTTGGAGCCGATCTGGCGACCATGTGCCACCTGACCTGAAATCACATGATATCTCCCCAGTATGGCAGTTGCCGCCGGCAAATCTCCACTACCGATCAAGCGACGGGCAAGACTGCTGCTGAAGATGGCGCCACCCTCACCGACCGGATCGATATCCTGTAAAGAAAATCCGCATTCCGCCCCCAGACGATCCAATGTTTCGTAATTCCCCTGGCGGCCCCTGCCAAAAGCATAGTCGTGACCGATAATTACATGGCGCATGCCAAGAGTTTTGCAGAGAAGATCGCGAACAAAGGACTCTGCCGTAATTCGGGAAAATTCAAGGGTGAACTCAATTACCACCAGACAGTCGATCCCCGCTTCAGCAATCAAAGCTACTTTCTGGTCAAAGGTTGTGATGAGAGAGGGCGCGGCCTCGGGCGCCAGAACTGACAGCGGATGCGGTTCAAAGGTCACGACAACGGTAGTATAGGCGTTTGCGGCAGCCACCGCCTTCATGCGTTGAAAAATCTCGCGGTGTCCGAGATGGGCGCCATCAAAGTTGCCAATGGTGACAACGGAGTTGAAGCTGCAAGGTTTTGAGAAATCGGGATTGCGAAGTATCTGCATGGAATCCGGTGAGTGAATGAACTTTGATTCTGGAATCAATGTGGAATTTACGGGATATTCATATAATTGTCAAACCTGATAAGATTATCCGGATATTCGGCGTGAGGGAGTTATTTTATTGAAGGGCAGTTGGTTTTTGCGTAGACTTTGTTTTTTGGTAGCCCAGGTTGGTTGGATTATTTCGTGTCAGGAGAGGATATGATGAGTATAGCCGGAAAGATCGGGATGATAGCCGTAGACGCCCGCCAGGCCTCGCTGGCCATGGCGCGGCTTTCCACGTGTGTGAAGAATGATATGTTGTTGAGGATGGCCGAAAGTCTGGAAAAGGAAGCTCTGCAACTTATGGTCGAAAACCGCAAAGACCTGGAAGCGGGGCAGCAAAAAGGGCTTTCAACAGCCATGCTTGATCGCTTGATGATGGATGAAAAGCGCATCAAAGGTGTGGCCGATGCTTTGCGCGAGGTAGCTGCGCTGCCGGACCCGGTCGGCGAGGTCACCAGGATGTGGAAGCGGCCCAATGAACTGATGGTGGGAAAGATGCGCATACCGCTGGGGGTGATAGGCATAATCTACGAGGCGCGGCCCAATGTCACCGCAGACGCCGCAGCGCTTTGTCTCAAGGCGGGTAACGCCGTGATTCTGCGGGGCGGCTCCGAGGCGATCCACTCTAACCGGGCCATCGCCGGGATCCTGCAGGGGGTGATGACCAGCCAGGGCGTCCCGTCCGCAGCCCTGTCACTGATCCCCTTCACCGAACGGGAAGGGGTGCTGGAGATGCTCAAACAGGAGGAATCGATCGACTTGATCATCCCGCGCGGCGGAGAGAGCCTGATACGTTTTGTGGTGGAAAACTCGCGCATACCGGTCATCAAGCACTACAAGGGTGTCTGCCACATCTTTGTGGATGCCGGCGCAGATTTCGATAAGGCTGAACAGATCATCATCAATTCCAAGGTACAGCGTCCCGGTGTCTGTAATGCACTGGAGACCCTGCTGATCCACAAGGATGCCGCGGCAACGTTCATCCCTCGAATCGCGGCCACCCTGCAAGGGCTAAAGGTGGAACTGCGCGGCGACGAAACCTTTCGTCAGTATGCGCCCTTTGCCACGCCAGCCACCGAGGAGGATTGGCAGGCCGAGTATCTGGAGCTGATTCTGGCCTGCCGGGTAGTTGATGATATGAACGCAGCCATTGCCCACATCAACCGATATGGTTCTTTGCACACGGAGGTCATTATTACCAGTGACTATTCCCGCGCCCAGCGTTTTATCCGCGAGGTCAACTCCAGCTGCGTGATGATTAATGCCTCCACCCGTTTTGCCGATGGCAACCAACTCGGCCTGGGGGCAGAGATCGGTATCTCCACCACCAAGCTGCACTCCTTCGGCCCGATGGGGCTGGAGGATCTGACCACCACCAAGTTCATCGTCTATGGGGATGGGCAAGTGCGGGAATAATCCTCCAAGCTTCGTAACCAGCGCTACGTTCTCAAGCGAGAGGGTCTCAACAACAAAGCCAAAGTGACTACGAAAAAAGCATACGGATTTAAGAGTTTTGAAGTCATAAAACTAGCCTTATATCATACAGTTGGGAAGCTCCCCGAACCGGAGGTTACCCATAAATTCTGCGGGTGAAGCCTATTCTCTGAAAGTGTAAACTCTCAAGTCGGAAGCGCCTAAATGCTCTGGCGAGCAGGAATGATTCCTTGATCATCAGATAATCAGATTGTATGATTCATTTGTGACAAGTGGCTGCAATTCGTGTGTATGTGTAAATTTGAGGAGTCTGTTTTATGCCATTTAAAAGCATTCTGAAGGAACTTGTTGATTGCACACCGCACGCGATAGGCGCCATCCTGGTTGACTGGGAGGGTGAAGCGGTGCAGGAGTACTGCCACTGCGAACCATACGATATTCGATTCGTTGCTGCTCACAAGGGGATTATCCTGGGTCGCCTCAAAGAGATCCAGAATTCAATACAGGTGGGTGATGTCGAGGATGTGGTGGTGACTGCCACCGACGGACATCTGATCATCGGCTGTGTCGACCCGGACTATTCGTTGGTGATGAGCATTGGCCGTTGCTGCCCGGTGGCTCTGGCTATGTACTACTTTCACGCTGCAGTTGGCCGGTGTAAGAAGGAGATATAATGGAAAAACAGGAAAAGAAGGGTTTTTTTCGAGGGTTTATTGATAAGATCAGCGGTAATGCGCCAGCTGTTGAGGACATGGTTGTTATGCCGGTCGCGCCGCAGGATGCGCCTCCTGTTTTGGAACCGGTCGTAACGCCCAGTGTTGAACCTGTCATCAAGCCGGGCCTGTTCGAACGACTCAAGTCGGGACTGAAGAAGACCAAGGATGGCCTGATCGGGAGAATCGACGCCCTTGTGCTCGGCAAGAAAGAGATCAATGCTGACACATTGGAAGAACTGGAAGAGATCCTGATCACCTCCGACATCGGGGTCAAGACGACTGTAGAGTTGATCCGCACCTTGGAGCAGCGCCTGGGCCGCAACGAACTTAAGGATGGAGAGGCATTGCGCCAAGCCCTGAAGGATGAAATCCTGTCTCGGCTGACAGCCCATCATAGTTTGTTGGAGATTGGCAGTCATAATCCTTTTGTGCTGCTGGTGATAGGTGTGAATGGGGTTGGTAAGACGACCACAATAGGCAAGCTGGCTTCCCGCTTTACTGCCGACGGCAAGAAGGTGCTGCTGGCTGCTGCCGACACCTTTCGCGCTGCTGCCGCCGAGCAACTGACGGCTTGGGGTGATCGCTCCGGCGTGAATGTTATCCGTCATAAGGAGGGCGCCGACCCCTCGGCGGTGGTCTTTGATGCCTGCAAGGCCGCCTTGGCCCGGCAAGTGGATATTCTGATTATCGATACGGCCGGGAGGCTTCACACCAAGGTCAACCTGATGGAGGAGATGAAAAAAATCCGGCGGGTCATCGACCGTGAGATTCCGGGCGCCCCTCATGAAACGCTTCTTGTTGTGGATGCCGCTACCGGTCAGAATGCGCTTTCCCAAGCGAAACTCTTCAAGGAGGCCGCCCACGTCTCGGGTATTGCCCTGACCAAGTTGGACGGGACGGCCAAGGGGGGTATTGTAGTGGCAGTGAGTCATGAGTTCGCCTTGCCGGTACGTTTTATCGGCGTTGGTGAGACGATTGACGATCTGCGTGATTTTGATCCGCAAGAGTTCACGGATGCCCTGTTTCAGGAGTAGCAAAACAAGGGAAGTCCCCGATTTTACACAATTAGGGCTTGACTTCGTAGCACCCTGTAAGTATAGTTGTGTGCCCAGAAAGGAAACTATTAATATGAGTCAAGAACTCTTTGAGATACTGGAAAAAAAGGTAACTGATCTTGTGGAAAAGTACACTCTTCTGAGAGAAGAAAATACGCGTATCACCCAAGAGAATCAGAAGCTCCAGGAAGAACGCGAGGGCCTCAAATCTCGCGTTGACGCAATCCTCGGCAAGTTGGAAGCGATCTAGCGGCATCGTATGAAAACAAGCCACCTGGTCACGGTGCTCGGTCGGGAACTCTCGGTCAGGAGTTCGGCCACCGCCGAAAAGGTCCATGCGGTCGAATCCCTGGTTAATGGAATGCTACGGGAGATTGGATCTGCTCTCAAGAGCGGGGATGTCCAGTTGGTGCTGACGCTGGCACTGCTCAATACAGCCGAAGAGCTGCTAACTCTGCGGAACGAACGTGAGCGAGATTCTTCCATTGATGAAAAGCTGCAAGGGATTATCGAGAAGCTGAAAAATACCTGATTAATATTTGGCATAGGTTCATAGATACAGGGTCTCTTCAGGGAGACTTGATAATATATTCGCAGTTGCACTAATCAGTCCCGACAGGTGAGGCAGATCCATTGCCCCTGTTTTGCTGATACCTGGAATCCACAGAATATATCCATCAACCAAAGGACGGAATCGCTCCAGGAGCACAGGAAATCATATAATTCCCCGATACTTACGAGCTATTCCCTGCCTTTCTCCCTCCCTGACGACCTCCTCCCGGCCACATCCCCGGGTATCATCACAGTAGTGTGCGTAATTCATATGTAACAAGAAGGTAATATGCCCAAAAGATCGCTACGTCGGCAAATGCTCACACAGCGTCGGGCGCTCAGTCATGACGAATGGCTTGCTTTCAGCAAGCTGGCCCAGCAGAATCTATTTTCGATTGAGGAGTACCGGCAGGCATCCTGCATTGCGCTCTATTCACCGATTCATAACGAGACCGATACGTCTGACATTTTGGCAACGGCCTTCAGTGCCGGGAAACGTGTGCTGTATCCTGCGGTTTGCGGTCAGGAGATGGTATTTCGTGAGGTAAAGGGTCTGGAGAGTCTTACTCAAGGAAGCTTCGGCATCCTTGAGCCTTGTTCTGTGGGGGCTGATCATGCAGTTGTCGAGGCGGAGCTGATCGTTGTTCCTGGTGTTGCTTTTGACCAGCGCGGGCATCGTATCGGATACGGCAAGGGTTTTTACGATCTTTTTTTAGGTAAGATGGGTCAAAAGATCCACCTTGTGGGATTGTGCCATGATTTTCAGTTGATCGACGGCCATATACCCGCTGAAGAACATGATATGAGGATGGGGATTATCGTCACTGACAAGCGGGTTGTCCGTGTAGTACGGTAGAAAACATTTTTGTAACCGATTTAAGAGGTAACCGGCGCCACCATGATGGCCCGTATTAACATAGAGGAGGTTATAGATATGGAAGTAAGTATCTGGATGGTTGTTATTACCCTGGCAGTAGCAGTCGGAGCTTATTTAGCCGGCAGCATGGTAAGTAAAAAAGATTCAAGCTCTATCGTCAAGCAGGCCGAGGAACTGGCGTCCAAGATGATAGATGATGCGCGGCGCGAGGCCGACACCATCACCAAGGAGGCAGAGCTTCAGGCCAAGGACGCAGCAATTCAGGCCAAGGAAAAGTATGAACGGGAGATGACCGAGAAAAAGAAGGATCTCCATAATCTTGAGAAACGGCTGCAACAAAAAGAAGAAAATCTGGATAAAAAAATAGCCCTCTTTGAACAGAAGGAGTTGGATATCCTTAAGAAAGAACAGATTATTACCAACAAGGAGCAAGTTATTGCCCAGCGGAACGAAGAGCAGAATAAGGCTGCTGACGTGCAGAGAGCCCGACTGGAGGTCATCTCGGGCATGTCTGCTGTTGAGGCCAAGAAAGAACTGATGGATGCCATGGAGGACGAGGCCAAACATGATGCGGCCAAACGCATAAAAAACATAGAGGAAGAGGCCCGTGATACGGCCGACAAGAAGGCCAAGGAGATCATCTCCCTGGCCATCCAGCGTTACGCCGGCGAGTATGTGGCTGAAAAGACCGTTTCGGTTGTTCCACTACCCTCGGACGAGATGAAGGGTCGCATCATAGGTCGCGAGGGACGTAACATTCGTGCATTGGAAGCGGCCACCGGCATTGACCTGATCATTGATGATACACCGGAAGCGGTGATCCTGTCCGGCTTCAACCCGGTACGCCGAGAGGTGGCTCGTCTGTCGCTGGAAAAGCTGATCACCGACGGACGTATCCACCCTGGTCGCATCGAAGAGGTTGTGGCCAAGTCCACCGAGGAGGTGGAACTCTCCATCAAGGAGGCTGGCGATCAAGCCGCCTTTGACCTGGGAGTACACGGAATTCACCCTGAAGTTCTCAAGCTGATCGGACGCCTCAAGTACCGTACCTCCTATACCCAGAATGTCTATCAGCACTCGCTGGAGGTTGCATTTATCTGCGGCATCATGGCTGCCGAGCTGGGCATCAACGTCAAACAAGCCAAGCGGGCAGGATTGCTCCATGACCTGGGAAAAGCCGTGGATCACGAGGTGGAGGGCTCCCACGCCGTGATTGGCGCCGATCTGGCCCGCAAGTACGGTGAAAACGCCAAGATTGTTCATGCTATCATGGCTCATCACGAGGATGAAAAACCGGCTACCGTGCTGGCAGTGCTCGTTCAAGCGGCCGATGCCCTTTCAGGCGCCCGGCCCGGAGCGCGGCGCGAGATGATGGAGACCTACATCAAGCGTTTGGATGACCTGGAACGCATTGCAACCTCGTTCCATGGGGTTAGTTCGTCGTTTGCCATCCAGGCTGGCCGCGAGATACGCGTCATGGTTTCCAGCGAGCAGATAACCGACGAGCAATCGGTAGTCATGGCCCGCGATATCGCAAAAAAGGTAGAGGCAGAGATGACCTACCCTGGTCAGATCAAGGTAAACGTCATAAGGGAAACCAGGGCAGTGGATTATGCCCGTTAAGATCCTCTTTATTGGGGATATCATTGGAAAGCCGGGCCGCCAGGCGCTTTCCAGGGAATTGGATCACCTGGTGGACCGGCATTGCGTTGATCTTGTCATTGTCAATGGCGAAAATGCTGCCGGGGGATTCGGCCTGACAACCGATACCGTCAAGGAGTTGTTTGACTTGGGGGTGCATGGCATCACCAGCGGCAATCATATCTGGGACAAGAAGGAACAGGTTTCGCTGGTGCTGGCCAATCCGCGTATCCTGCGCCCCGCCAATTACCCCGAGGGGGCAGCTGGTCGTGGGAGTATGCTCCTGACCACCCCTGGCGGGGTCAAGGTAGGGGTAATTAATCTCGAAGGCCGGATCTACATGAAGAACCTGGAATGCCCCTTCCGTACGGCCGACCGCGAGATCGAGATATTGCGACGGGAAACAGCTGTCATCTTCGTGGATTTTCACGCTGAGGCGACCTCTGAAAAAGCGGCCCTTGGCTGGTATCTGGATGGGCGGGTCAGCGCCATGATCGGCACTCACACCCATGTGCAGACTGCCGATGAACGCATCCTGACCCAAGGAACAGCGTACATGTCTGATGCAGGCATGACCGGTAGCTTTGATTCGGTGATCGGGATCGGCAAGGAAGAGGCTATTCGCAAATTCCTGACCCAGTTGCCGGTCAAGTTCGAGGTTCCCAAGAAGGATATCCGCCTGAATGGCGTGGTGGTTGGGATCGACGAAGCAAACGGCAAGGCGTTCACGATTGAGCGAATTGCAGTTAGTTGTTAATACAAAGGAGTTGAGCATGTCCGTAGCTGAACAGATGGCGGTTATCAGGCGCGGCGCCGTGGAGATCCTGATCGAGAAGGAGCTGGAGGAGAAGCTGGAGAAGTCGCTGAAGTCCGGCGTCCCGCTCAAGATCAAGGCCGGCTTTGATCCAACGGCTCCTGACCTGCACCTGGGACACACGGTACTGATACATAAGCTGCGTCAGTTCCAGCAACTGGGCCACGAGATCAACTTCCTGATTGGTGACTTTACCGGCATGATCGGCGACCCTACAGGCAAGTCGGAAACCCGCAAGGCTTTGACACGAGAGGACGTGCTTAGGAACGCTGAAACCTATAAGGAACAAGTATTCAGGATCCTCGACCCGGACAAGACAAAGGTGGTTTTCAACTCGACGTGGCTGAATGAGTTGGGCTCGGGAGGCATGATCGCACTGGCCTCCAAATATACAGTGGCACGCATGTTGGAGCGTGACGACTTCCACAAGCGCTTCACGACCCAGCAGCCGATCAGTATCCACGAATTCATGTATCCACTCGTCCAGGGTTACGACTCGGTGGCTCTCAAGTCCGACGTAGAGTTGGGCGGAACCGACCAAAAATTCAACCTCCTGATGGGCCGGGAACTTCAGCGGGAGTGGGGACAGCCACCCCAGTGCATACTGACCATGCCGCTTCTGGAAGGGTTGGACGGAATCAACAAGATGTCAAAATCACTGGGTAACTACATCGGTATCAACGAACCGGCCAACGAGATCTTCGGCAAGGTCATGTCAATATCGGATGAACTGATGCTGCGCTACTATGAACTGCTCTCGGATATGTCGCTGTCTGAATTGGCCCAAATGAAGAATAAACTGGCGACCGGTATATTACATCCCATGGAGGCCAAAAAGTCACTGGGATGCGAGATTGTTACCCGATTCCACGGCGTTGTTGCCGGGAATGAGGCGCTGGAAAACTTTGTCAAGCGCTTCCGTGATAATGAGATTCCGGAAGATATGCCGCAGGTAAGTTTCAGCCTCACTGAGGGCGCTATTTTGCTCGCCAAGGCCATGTGCCAGGCCGGACTGACCAAGTCCAACGGCGAGGGGCGTCGTGCCATCGACCAAGGAGGCGTCAAGCTTAATGGAGAAAAGGTCTCCGATACCAATCTGGAACTTGCCGACGCTGGTGAATACATTGTCCAGATCGGCAAGCGCAGGTTTGCAAGGATCGTGGTTTCGTAGAAACTTCAAAACAGATCAGCAGAAACGCCTCGTCGATTATTTCGGCGGGGCGTTTCCATGGCGTCCCCATGGGCTTCTCTTTAAGCTCAAATAAATGTCTAAAGGAATCTCATGTCAGCAATAATTGAAGTTGAAAACTTACGCAAGTCTTACGGTTCAGACATCGCGGTTGATGGAATCAGCTTTACAGTACAAGCAGGTGAATGTTTTGGCCTGCTTGGTCCGAATGGAGCTGGTAAGACTACCATAATCCGTATGATCTACGGGTTCACTCCACGGGAAAGCGGTCGGTTATCTCTTTTCGGCACTGACTGCGATGGTGCGTGGAGATCCTTAAAAGCTAAAATTGGCGTATGTCAGCAGGAAGACAATCTTGATCCAGATTTGACGGTACGTCAGAATTTGGAAACGTTCGCAGCCTATTTTGATTTGCCTTCAAATCTTGTCAATGATCGGGTTATGGCGCTGTTACAGTTTACAGCTTTAGAAGGTCGTGAGCATGCAAACGTTATGGAGCTGTCAGGAGGTCTTAAGCGTCGCCTTGTGCTGGCGCGAGCTCTTCTCAACGAGCCACAGTTACTAATACTGGATGAACCAACCAGCGGACTTGATCCGCAGTCTCGACATCAGTTATGGAGCCGCCTGGATGATTTGAAGCAACGCGGACTCACAACTCTACTGACAACTCATTATATGGACGAAGCGCAGCGTCTATGCGATCGACTGATAATTATGGATCATGGAAAGATTCTGGTTGAAGGAAAGCCACTTGACCTGATCCGGGATCACGTCGGAAAAAGTGTAATTGAAGTCATAGCTCCTTGTTCAGATCTCCGTATGGCGCTTAAAGAAAAAGGTGTTGTCTTTGAGGACGTAGGTCAGCGGTTGATTATCTATAGCAATGACGGTGAGAATCTTTATCGTGATTTGCTCAGCGAGCATTGTCGTGAAGGTTGCATGCTTCGTCCAGCGACGCTAGAGGATGTCTTTTTGCGGTTAACGGGAAGGGAGTTGAGAGAGTGATCGGTTTTAATTTGAGCAAACGATTCATACGCGTATGGCAGCGCAATTTTCGGGTCTATCAAAAGACGTGGAAGATATCTTTTGTACCACCTCTGCTTGAGCCGCTTTTCTATCTTGCTGCGTTCGGCGTCGGTCTCGGTGGATTGGTCGGGGCACTGTCATATGGTGGCAAAACAACCGGGTACACGGCATATATCGCGCCAGCGCTCATCGCAATAAACATCATGCAGAGTTCGTTTTTCGAAAATACCTTCGGATCTTTTGTGCGCATGTATTATCAGAAAACTTTCGACGCAATGCTGGCAACACCGTTAACAATCGAGGAGATCATCACAGGCGAAATCCTCTGGGGTGCAACCAAATCGGTCATCGGCTCTGCTCTCATGATGATCATCATAACTTGTTTCGGTCTATTGCACTTCCCGGAGGCTTTGTTGCTGTTGCCTGTTGCTTTCCTTGGAGGTTTTGCTTTCGCATGCATTGGAATGGTTTTTACATCAGTAGTTCCGACTATCGAGACTTTCAATTTACCAATTTTTCTGTTTATCACGCCGATGTTTCTCTTCTCCGGCACTTTTTTTCCGCTAAACAATTTGCCGGGTTGGGCACAGCTTTTTGCGAAGGTACTTCCACTAACTCACCTAGTCGAGCTATGCCGGGCATTCGCCCTCGGCAGACTGGATGTGTCGAATTTGACCTCAATTGCATACCTGGTTATATGGTGTGTGATTTTCTTCCCGATTGCCGTAACAGGTATGCGACGAAGATTGGTACGGTGAGTGTCACCCCACCTTTAACACAACCAACACTATTTCCATCTATAAACACAAAAATATCAATAAGATCAGATGGCTGTCTACTTAGAGGTACTTCCCGATGTTCTTCAGAGCCCGCTCCAGGCGCTCTTTGCTGTGGGCTTCTATTGTCCATACTGCGCCAGGGGCGTACTGTTTGAGCAACTCAAACACCTTGTTGAAATCGATCTGCCCCTCACCCAACGGCAGGTGCTCATCGGAGTGGCCTCGATTGTCGTGGATGTGGCATTCGGCTATGTATGGCCCAAGTTCGGAGAACCACTTATCCATGCTGACGGTAGTAAACATATTCCAGTGTCCCACGTCAAAACAGTGCCGAAAGCTGGGGTCGTCGATAGCTTCCAGCAATCCGAGCAAGGTGGAGGGTTCCTTCTCGAAGATATTTTCCACAGCAATAGTGCAACCCACTTCTTTGGCGCGCGGGAGAAGTTCCTCCCAAAAGGAGATGCTGTTCTTGAGCCATGCCATTCGGTTTTCGCCGTAGCGCAGTTCATCGAATCCGGGATGAAAGACAATGACACTGGGTTGCAGAAGTTCGGCAGCCTGAAAGACTTGCTGGAACCTCCGATGGGTAGCCTTGCGGATGGTTGGATCCAGCGCGCCAGGGTTCAGATCCAGAAAAGGGGCATGGATGGTGGTCGCCAGGCCGGCAGCGTGGAGAGTCAATGATTGAGCGGCCAATTCTTCCCAGATGAGATGATCAAGGGTTTCGGCCGAGAAAAAAAACTCGGGGTTAATGTCGTGTGTTATGACATAGTCCATATAAGTGGACAGTTGTGGATAGGGAACGTGGCAATGGATTCTTTTATTCATTGTGTTTGTGTTCATTGCGGTGCCTTCTGATAACTTCATCTGCTGCGGTACGTCCCACCAGATCCTCCATCTTGCTAATGGAACCCGGTTCTCCCAGGATGATCAAGGTGTCGCCACCCTCGATCTTGGAGTGGGAATGAGGATTAAAGACCATCTTGCCGTGTGACTTCTTGATTCCGACGATGATTACGCCTATCTCCTTGCGAAACCCTGAACTTATCAGGGTCTCCCCAGCAAAAGCTGAGTGAGGAGGGATTGTGATCTCTTCCATTTGCAGATCCAGATGTTCGCTGCCTGTGGCGATTTCAATAAAGTCGACCACATTGGGGCGCAATATGGATTGTGCCATTCTGGTCCCGCCGATGAAGTATGGGGAAACCACTTTGTTGGCCCCGGCTCGTTTGAGTTTTATATCCGAGCCTTCTTCGCCGGAGCGGGCCAGTATGTAAAGGTCCGGGTTCAGACCACGTGCAGTAAGGGTAATATAGACATTCGATGCGTCCGAGGTAACGACCGAGATTAGTCCTTTGGCGCGTTTGATACCGGCTTTCAACAAGGTTTCATCCAGAGTGGCGTCTCCCTTGAGATGCAGAACCCCCTCCTCCTCCAGTTT
>Ga0265294_10001053_pt1 | contig 37426 bp, 32 predicted proteins | sample MunlanPumphouse3_FD_192504 | JGI IMG/M metagenome (GOLD analysis project Ga0265294, IMG submission 192504) | Groundwater microbial communities from a municipal landfill in Southern Ontario, Canada - Pumphouse #3 | ecosystem: Environmental > Aquatic > Deep subsurface > Groundwater | place... | reverse complement strand
AGCCGATTTATTCCCTATCCGCGCACTACGGTTGAGTTTTAATGGGTTTAAGGCAAGCATTCCTGCCTCCATACCAGAGAAGAGAAAAGCAGCCATCACCGAAAGGAATAATAAAAAGGTTGATAAAGTGGGTGTCAACTCACTCATATAGTTTTAGAGGCTTGAAAACTTCGTGCTCGGGGGCTCGGTGTCTGTTTTGTAATTCTCACTTCCCGAATTTTAGCATACTCTACAGAAAGAACCGTGAAGGTATAGCCACAGTATGAAACCGATTGATTAACGTGAGGAACAATTTCTAATTGGTTTAGAATAAGCCCTGCCACTGTTTGAATAAAGGCGGGTGCTTTAATTTCAGGACATTCAATAAGCAAGTTCTCCACCAAAAGAGAGCCGTTCACCTTCCAGGCATAGTTCCCCTCTTGTTGGATCATAGGGCCTTGGTCTTCACTCTCACTGCGAATATCTCCCACAACTTCTTCTAAAATATCTTCCATCGTTATGATCCCACTCGACTCTCCAAACTCGTCCAAAACGACAATCAGACCAGGTTCATAACGTTGAAAGCTTTTCAGGAGTTGAAGAAGATTCATGCTATCCGGGACACAAGGGGGAATATCTAATGCGTCATCGGGCATGTTAGCGAAATCCTGGCTCATCAGAAGTTCCTTTGTATTCAAAATGCCAGTCACGTCATTAGTTTCCTCATTGTACATCGGCAAACGGCGGTGCTTATACTTTCTTGCGGCGGCAATCATCTCAGGCAGCGTCGCGGTCGATGGAATGTATGCAACTTGTGAGCGAAGTTTCATAACATCTTTCGCAATATGGCAATCCAAAGAAATAATTTGGATAATAAAATTCTTTTCGCTAGAGCTCATGGCCCCTTGTTGGCAAGCGAGCTCCAATACTTCCTTATACTCTTCAATGGAGAGCTTCGTCGGAGAGGGACGTTCCTGTGAGAGTTCTTCGGCTTGCACCGACTGGAAGCTGGGCCCCTTGGATGAAAAAAAACAAAACAATTTTACCAGGGGCATAAGAGGCAACAATATGGGAGTCATCCTCAAAGACCAGACCTCCGGATGTCGCATGGCAAGTGTTTTCGGGAAAATCTCACAGCCTACAATCATTCCCAGGAGAACCAAAAGAATCCAATAAAAGGGATCAAGCTCATTCCGAAGGATCATCCAGAGAGATAGGAATGCGATTGCAAAGTTAGCCAGAGTGTTTAGAAATGTGAGAGCCGTCAGGGTTTCCTGCGAAAATTTAAGAAAACGCAAAACGGTAGAAACACGAGTTGAGTGAATCTCCCTGAATCTCGCAACAAGAGGTCCATTGAGGGCAAAAAGAGCCGTCTCTGTAAGTGAGATGGAAAAGCTCAACCCGAACAAAGCAACCAGAATTACTATTCCGATGAGTTCAGTCATAGATGACTCCTTTTTTGTCTATGTTGTGTTATATTCAATGATCGAACGGCCATACAGGCAGATGACTCGACTGCTGAGAGAGTATCTCAAAAAAACTGATCACTGACAACCATTTGATTGACGGGGAACTTGGAGAAAGCGGGACACATTCAGGTTCAAAAAGAGAAATGTATCGAAACCAGCCTCAGAAAAATGGAAAAAAGGCTTGCTTCAGTATCCTTGAAAATGCAAACTACTCCTGCTTTTGCTGAGAGGCGAAGCAGGGTGGCTGGATAGCTCAGTTGGTAGAGCAGAGGACTGAAAATCCTTGTGTCCCCAGTTCGATTCTGGGTCTAGCCACCATTTTTTTCTATTCATAACCTCCCTCCATTTTCTTAACGTTCTGATCCTAAGAGTAATGCAATGATACTATTGGCTTGCATTGCGGCTGCGATGCCAACTCTGGGAGATTCAGGAAATATCCCCGCATCCTTGTTTTCAGAGGTATTACAGTCTCCGATTATAACCAGATTTTTTCCAACTGACCTCACTTTTATCGAATTGGACCTCCCCCAGCCTGCAATTCCACTGACAGACACCAATTTTTTTGAAGTCGGAATCAACGCCGTCAAAAACATCTCTTTTGCTTCGGCTGTATCTAATGCTTCAGCGACTACGTCACAATCCTTGAAAACGGTCGCCAAGTTCTCACTAGTCAACTTTATGTTGTGGAGTGTCAAATTTAACCGGCTCTCAATTCGTAAAAGATTTTCCTTTAGCGCATGGACCTTTTGCTGACCTATTTGATTTGCAAAAAAAAATTGTCGATTCAAATTGCTGGGGGACACACTATCGTAATCTGCAATTACTAAATTTTTAACACCAGCTCTCACTAAATGCATTGCACAATTCGATCCGAGTCCCCCAGCTCCAGCTATTCCAATAGTGACTTTTTCGAAGATAGCACGTTCTTTTTCAGTCATATAGAGATTAACGGACATAATAATTAACCACCAGATACGATAAGAAATATATTTATAATATCGTTATTATTAATTTTTATATTTTTATAATCTATATCTTTTTGCAATATAATGTTATTAATTTCTATTACGAACTTTTTCCCAAGAAGATTTTTACCAGACAAGAATTCCTCAAGATTTTCTAAATCAGTTTTTACTTCGACATTTTGATATATTATTTTCTTCATTTTTTCATCAATCAAAAAGAATCCTGTTCTTGTTAAAACTTCGAGGCAATAATTAATCCCTTTGCACTACAAGGATTCTTCTACTTATTAGCATCAAACTAAACTAAGGGCATCAGCGAGAGCCCCAATTATGTCATCTATGTGTTCAATTCCAATCGATAGACGAATCAGTTCAGGCTGAAGTCCTGCTTTGCGTTGATCTTCGTCTGAAAGCTGAGAGTGCGTCGTGCTGGCAGGATGGATAATAAGACTCTTTGCATCACCCACGTTGGCCAGCAAACTGAAGAGTTTGATATTGTCGACCAGCTTAACCGCTTCCTTGCTGCCACCCTTTACTCCAAACACGACCATTCCGCCAGCACCCAGCGGAAGATATTTCTTTGACAGAGGACTATCAGCTAACCCAGGATATTTCACCCAGGCAACTTTGGGGTGTTCCACCAAAAACTTTGCCACCTGCAGTGCGTTTTCACTGTGTTTAGTCATACGCAGTGTCAAAGATTCCAGACCCTGCAAAAAAATCCAGGCAGCATCCGGGGATAGAGTGGGACCTTGGTTGCGAAGGCCTACCGTGCGCAAACGCAAAATAAAGGCAAGCTTGTTGAGTTCGCCCAAATCATGAGCAAAGCGCAACCCGTGGTAGCCCCGATCCGGTTCATTGTAAAGGGTGAATTTGGGATCACTCCAATCAAAGTTGGCTGCATCAATAACGATGCCTCCGATCCCGGTTCCGTGTCCACATATCCACTTTGAGAGTGAGTGAATAACTATATTCGCTCCGTGTTCGATCGGGCGTAAAAGACTTGGCGGCGTAAAGGTTGAATCTACGACAAGCGGTAGCTTGTGTTTTTGAGCTATTTTTGCATAACCCTCAATATCCGCTATTTCTAAAGTTGGATTTCCAACGGTTTCAATAAAAATGGCTTTTGTATGCTCATTAATCGCAGCTTCAACGGCAGAGAAATCGTTTACTGGGGTAAACCTTACATTAATCCCATTTTGTGGTAGAATGGCATCAAACTGCGTAAAAGTCCCCCCATACAAATTATTAGCAGAAACTATTTCGTCACCACATTTGCAGATATTAGTCAGAGCAAAATAGATAGCCGCAGTACCACTGGAGAATGTTAGAGCAGCGGCCCCATTCTCCAATGCTGCCAACCGTTGCTCGAGAACATCATTCGTTGGGTTCATCAACCGCGAATAGATGTTCCCCGACTCCTTCAAACTAAACAAATTTGCGGCATGTTCTGAGCTTTTAAAATTATATGCTGTTGTTCGATAAATCGGAACAGCACGCGACAAGGTAACTGGATCCGGTGATTGGCCTGCATGGATGGCCAACGTTTCGATATGATATTTCTTATTATTCATATTATTTTAAAATTGCGTTATTCCTCAAAAAGCCAAGTGGAAAGATAGCGCTCTCCTGAATCAGGAAGCAACACAACAATCCTTTTATTTTCAAATTCTTTTCTGTGAGCTAACACTAAAGCAGCATGAAGCGCAGCACCGGAAGAAATGCCAACCAACAAGCCTTCTGTTTTAGCAGCTAACCTAGCTACTTTTCCTGCATCATCAGAGGAAACAGTAATCACTTCGTCAATAATTCTCGTGTTCAGCACATCAGGTATAAAACCAGCTCCGATGCCCTGAATTTTATGAGGCGCAGCTTTGCCTCCCGAAAGAACAGGACTCGCATCGGGTTCGACCGCAACTACCCTAATGGAAGAATTTTGTTCTTTAAGAAACTCTCCAACTCCGGTTATGGTCCCTCCGGTACCAACGCCAGCAACAAAAGCATCTATTTTTCCCTGAGTAGCGGTCCATATTTCCCGGGCCGTGTAATTTCTATGATAGGCCGAATTAGCTGGATTGGCAAATTGCTGGGGAATAATAGAACCGGGGTTCTCCGCAAGTAGTTCTTCTGCTTTGGCAATAGCACCTTTCATTCCTGCCCCGCCCTCCGTCAATACAAGCTTTGCTCCATAGGCAGCCAGTAGTTTACGCCTTTCAATACTCATAGTTTCAGGCATCGTGAGAATTAGACGATACCCCTTGACGGCTGCAACTAACGCCAAACCGATCCCAGTATTACCGCTGGTCGGTTCAATAATAAGTCCCCCGGGCTTAAGAACTCCTGCCTTTTCTGCTGCATCTATCATAGCCCACGCAACACGATCTTTGACGGACCCTCCTGGATTAAAGTGCTCCATTTTTGCAAGCAATTCGGCTTTACCCGTATTCAATCCATTTATCCTCACCAAAGGTGTGGAACCTATCGTTTCTAAAATGTTCTCTGCGACGCCAGTCATAATCATATCTCTATATACTACTAATTTAGTATTGTACTTTCTTTCGAAGGTACACTCTGGTATTCTAATGGTTAAGAGAGATTGAATCAATAGAAAATTGTAAAGAGTACATATTTAGTAGTTTTTTTATAAGGAGCCCTCCCACTCCCACATACAAGAACAGCTGTGACATATTTCACAAAACGTTGTGTGAATGCTGTAGAATTGAAAAAACACACTTACCACCCCAAAAGCAAGCACAGCAATATAGCACCCTTTTGTTACCAATCTATTTCTTTTCCATGTTTGATTCAATGGCTTGAAAGTATTTCTGTTTTGCACAAAGATAGGGGCGGTATGGATTTGAAAGTTACCAGTTTGATTGGAGCAACCTTGATCGTCCTTTTGATGGGTGGCTGTTACGAAAAGAAAAACGGAGGCGCTCAACCAGTCAAAGCTCCGTCGATTGAGAATACTGCAACGCTGTCTACACCAAAGACAGGAGCCGTATCCGAACCTGAAGAAATCCAATACCATCAAAACTCACCGCTTGTTAATCTCCCTGTTTTAAGTCTCTATTTAGGCAAAGCAACGTTGAATGCGGAGTTGGCCATCAGTCTAAAGGAAATAGCAACAGGCATGATGTTTCGAAAAGAATTGGCAGAAAATGCTGGGATGCTTTTTGTATATCCCTTCGTTTCAGACGTCGCTTTTTACATGAAAAATACTTATATCCCTCTTTCCTGCGCATACATTGACGCCGAAGGTGTTATCCAGGAAATTTACGATATGAAGCCACTGAGTGAAGAATCGATTCCATCAAAATCGGATAAAATCAGATTCATTCTGGAAGTCAACCAGGGCTGGTTTGAAAAACAAGGTATTGGCCCAGGCACACTGATTACGACTGAAAAGGGCCCTCTTTCAGAGCTTTTTCCCCTGACGTATAGATAATTTATTTGCACAATTGAGACAATAGAGAAGAAATGAAAAAAGTATTTGAAGCTCTTGTTGAAGGAATCCGCAGTTCGCTATCCGCCTGCAGATTTAACTCCGCGTTGCTGGGTTTGAGTGGCGGCCTCGACTCCGCACTGGTTGCCACTTTAGCAAAGGAAGCATTGGGTAATGAAAATGTACGGGGCATATCTATGCCAAGCCTCTACTCTTCACCGGAAAGCCTTGAAGACGCCAAAGAACTCTCTGAAAACCTCGGAATACGCTATGATGTACTGCCAATCACGAATTGCTTTCAACTCCTAAAGCAGGAGCTCGCTCCCATCTTCAAAAACACCCCGGAAGGATTGGCTGAAGAAAACATGCAGGCCCGCTTGCGGGGTATTATGCTGATGTCTATCTCCAACAAGATGGGTGGCATGGTTCTCAGCACAGGGAACAAATCTGAAATATGTGTCGGCTATTGCACCCTTTATGGCGATACCTGCGGTGGTTTGGCGGTGATTAACGATCTCTATAAAACGGAGGTTTACAAGCTATCCTATTGGATTAATGATTACTTTAACAAACCGATTATTCCCATTAGAACTTTAACGAAAGCACCATCAGCAGAACTACGGCCTAACCAGAAAGATCAAGACTCCCTTCCTCCTTATGAAATCCTGGATGCAATTTTGATACTCCACATTGAAGAGGGTAAAACAAAGAAGGAGATCATACAGGCTGGTTTTGATTCGAAAGTTGTGGACCAGGTGATATCGCTGTTTAATAAAAACAAATACAAGCAAATGCAAATGCCGCCGGGCCTATCCATACGCCATCTTCTAAACTAGATTCAATTCCATGAACCATCGACTCTCTGAAATACTTTTTGAAAAAGCCCTTCAATTTATTCCCGGTGGAGTAAACTCACCCGTTCGCGCCTTCCGAGCTGTAGGTGGGAAGCCCTTCTTCACTCAGAAAGCAGCAGGATGTAAAATTTGGGATGTAGATGGGAATGAATATATTGATTACGTGGGCACATGGGGGCCTGCAATCCATGGACATTCTCACCCACGAATCATAAAAGCCGTCTGTGATACTGCACAGATGGGGACCAGCTTTGGCATTCCTAACCCGCTGGAGGTTGAAATGGCGGAACTGGTTCGGAAAATGGTTCCTAGTGTCGAAAAAGTAAGAATGTGCAACTCTGGAACTGAGGCCACGATGTCCGCTATTCGTTTAGCACGCGGATTTACAGGCCGTGAAAAGATTATCAAGTTTGAGGGATGTTACCACGGACATGCCGACTCACTTTTGGTAAAGGCTGGGAGTGGTGCCCTGACCTTTGGGCATCCTGACAGCGCGGGCGTTCCACCTGCTTTCGTGCAACATACCTTACTGGCTCCTTTTAATGACTTAGAAGCGGTAAAGAACCTTTTTTATGCAAACCCCGGGCAAATAGCCGCTATTATTTTGGAGCCAGTCCCGGGCAATAGCGGTGTTTTTATTCCTCAATCTGGATTTCTAGAAGGATTGAGGAAGCTTACTGAAGAATTCGGCTCTTTGCTAATTTTTGATGAGGTTATGACTGGATTTCGCCTAGCCAGCGGAGGCGCCCAGGAGCGTTTTAATATTAAACCCGACCTCTCTTGTTTCGGAAAAATTATCGGAGGCGGGTTGCCCGTGGGTGCATTTGGTGGCCGTTCCGATATTATGAACTGCCTGGCCCCTTTGGGCCCCGTATATCAGGCAGGAACATTGAGTGGAAATCCCCTGGCAATGGCAGCCGGCATTGCCTCTTTGGAATTGCTTACAGAAACCGATGCATTCAGACGTCTAGAAACGATGGGGGCGCTATGGGAAGAAGGAATGAAGTCTATCGCAAAAGACAACCATATTCCGGTTCGCCTTAACAGAGTGGGCTCTATGTTCTGTGTTTACTTCACCGAATCACCCGTCGCTAATCTATCTGATGCCATGAAAAGCGATCGCGAACGGTTCGCTCGTTATTTCCACTTGATGCTGGAAGAGGGTATATACCTGGCGCCTTCACAATTCGAGGCCGGTTTTCTATCCACAGCCCACACAGAAGAAGATATAGAGAAAACACTTGAAGCTGCCAGTGCCGCCTTTAAAAAACTTTAATCCGTCCTCTACCTGAACGTCGATTTTAAGGTGCGATACCGGTCTTGCGCTTGTTTTTGCCAGAATATCTTCAGTCGATTTCTTTCTGTAGGGACGGCCCATTCTTTTTGGAGAATTTTTTCCAATTCAGCCTCACTGATCAATGGGGCTCCTAACTGCTCCAAAGCTTCGGTGCTCTTGCCTGCCTTAATCGCATGCAACCAGGTTGCAGAAAGCTCACGGTGAGTATCAATTAATTGAGCACCAATCAGTGCGCACACCAAATCCCGTCGTTTATAGGCAAGCTCGCTGTTAAATTGGAAGCCAAGTTCATGAACATCATTTGTCCCCTGGTGCGATTCATAGGGAGATATGGTTAGAGGAGAATAAGTGGAATAATTCTCATAAACATCCTTTCGAACAGGCATCCTGAGCAATGATGATTTGGATGGGCCGCCCGGCACTCCAACTGGCAACATCCAAACTTTCTGGCCCTCCTCAGAAAGAACTAATTCAATGAATCTTTTGGCGACAACCGGCTCAGGAGCTCCTTTTAGCAGGGCGATGCAATCGGGCGATAAAACCGAAAAATCTTCAGGTATTACAAAAAGCATATTCTCTTTTCCTGCACTGGAGACTTGAGTAAAACCGTAAAAGTCAATACAGATGGATGAAGCACTATTTCCATAGGTGGTTTGCCTGGGAGGATCTGTTGCATATCGACCGATAGATTCGGAATTTGCAGCCATCCCTGTTAGTATGCGCCAACCACGTTCCCATCCGTAGGATTGTAAGATAGCCTCCATCATAGAATACATACTTCCGCTGTTGCGTGGGTCACTGAGGGAAATCCACCCCTGAAGTTTTGGGTTTGTCAGTTCATCCCAGCGGCGAGCTTGTGGCAAGGCATTATATTCCAAGACGCGCAGATTATGCAAAATCCCAAAGGTAGCGATAGTAACCCCATACCAATAGGAGTCTGGATCGCGCAAAAGTGTTCCATGATGAGAGGCAGGAATAGAAAGAAGTGTATCATCACCCAAGGGACAAGAAGCCAAAATTCCTTCCACTTTTAAATCGTAATAAGGATCAACACCACAACCAAAGAGGACGTCTAAACCGATGCCTTCAGGCTTGGAAGCATATTCAGAGCGTATAAAACGCAGAGTATCACTTGAGCCACCCACATTGCGCCAGTCCAGAAAGACTTGTTTGTTAAATTTTTCCCGATACCAATTCTGAAAGAGAATTGAAAACTCGTTTCTCACCTCTTCCGTATGAGGAGTCAGAATGGAAACAATAATTGGCCTCGCTGAATCTTCGCAAACTGCGCGTGGAGAAAAACTGAAAAATAGAATGCCTAGAAAACTAACGATGGAGAGAGAGAACCACGAAAAGAATAAAAATGGCCGAGGCTTTTTCACAAAACTTTATTCGGCAAATTCGTCGCAGCGAAGTTCCCGAATCACCGATACACGTATTTTCCCGGGAAATTGAAGCTCGTTCTGCACTTTGGCTGCGATAAACTTAGCTATGAGTTTACACTGCTCGTCTGAAGCGAGCGAAGGTTTAACAAAAACACGAAGTTCACGCGCAGCTTGAAGGGCAAAACATTTCTGAATTGCAGGAATTGAATTCCCAAGATGTTCGAGCTGCTCGAAACGTTTGATATAAGATTGCATGGCCTCCAACCTAGCACCGGGACGTGCTGCAGAAATGGCATCGGCCGCAGAAATCAGACATGTGAGCGGTGAATAGGGGTCGTGAATCAACATTTGATGAGAATGATGGTTAGCCACAGCTGAGACAACAGCAGGTGATTCCGAGTTATTCTGTAAGAAATCAGCTCCTATTTGAGCATGAGAGCCTTCATTTTCATGGCTCATGGCTTTTCCAATATCATGAAGAAGTCCCGCCCTTCTTGCCTGAGCTATATTCATTCCCAATTCTGCCGCCAAAAGACCTGCTAAAAGAGATACTTCGACAGAGTGAGCCAGAACGTTTTGGGAATAGCTATAACGAAAGCTGAGTTTGCCCAGCATATCCAGGACTGCCTCCGGAAGCAATGTCAGAAGACCTGCCTTTTTTATCGCACTTTCAGCGGCAGCTCTGGCACTTTCCTGAACCTGAGATTCAGCTTGTGAAACGACCTCTTCGATTAGAGAAGGGTTGAACTGTCCATTTGCGACCAGAGCCGTCATGGCACGCTTGGCTATTTCGCGTCGAACAGGATCAAAACCTGAGAGTGTAATAACTCCTGGCGAATCATCTACCATAACTGTTATACCAGTGAGATTTTCAAAAGTTTTGATATTGCGTCCTTCACGGCCAATAATCCTCCCCTTAATATCATCACTTGGAAGTTGGATGACGGCAGAATCACTTTCAAAAGAATGAGTGATTGCACAGCGCTGAATCGCAATGGCTATGATACGTTGTGCCTCTTCCTGCGCCGAAGATTGGGCCGAATCAAGGATGCGCCTGGATAGTTTACAGGCATCTGCAGCAGCTTCCTTCTCTATTTGACTCATTAAAGCATCACGTGCCTCCTGAGCTGTAAGACCGGCAATTTGAGCAATGCGTTCGCTCCACCGAGACTGCATCTGATTCACTTCCTGTTGGGTAGCGGTAATTTGTTGTTCCTGCTTGCCCAAGCGTGAAGCATGTTCTTTGATGTTGGCTTCGCGCTCCACAATTCCCTGTAATTGAAGACCAATCAGAGCCTCCCGATGCGCCAGGGCCTGTTCTTTTTGATCATAAAGCTCATCCTTAACTTTTGACAATTCAGCAAGGCGTTTTTGCCCCTCCAGAAAACACTCGTCAGCGCGCCCCTTTGCATCCATCAACATGCGCTCTTTCTCAAATCGAAGACTCTTCTGTTGCCAGCGAAGCCAAATAAAAAGGCAAGTGAAAATGAGGACGAAAAAGACGAGTATAATCCAAATGTCATCCATAAATTTACCGTGAACTAGGAAGTGAGAAGTTGTAGAAAAGGCGAAAAAAACAACTATGAGAGTAACAGGTCCGCAAGTGAGTTACCACTGAACGAGGAACTGAAAGCTCACAATAACCGCTTAAGAACGCAGGCTTTATGGGAAAGGATTCATTCATGTCAGAGGTCACACCAACAAGCATCCACACGAGCGTCATGGTGTTCCATGGGTATGAATCGCTTGAGGAGCCAGCCTCCCTCCCAGCAAACACCACATTTAAAACCGGATATTTGAGACAGGAGGCGATCATAAAACCCCTTGCCCCGGCCAAGACGGGCGCCCGTCGGGTCGAAGCATAGACCAGGCACCAGGATAAAGTCAATATCTTTCTGCCTAGTAGCACAGTTTATGGGCTCTTTTATACCGTATTTTCCAATGCGAATATCCTTTTCTATGTCCCCAACCGGAGCTATTGAATACTCATTTGCATCAGAGTTATATTGAGGTAGGTACAAGGGCTTCCCCTCTGAAAGAGCTGTTGCAAAAAGAGAAGTAATATCCGGTTCGTCTTTCAATGGAGAATAGAGTAAAAGGCATTTCGCTTGCTTCCATTGAGCAGAATTTAGAATGCTCTGACAGATAACTTGACTCTGTTTTACTCGCTCTTCTGCAGAAAGGTTTTTAATTATTTCACGCATTTCCTTTCGAAGAATAGTTTTTTGTTCCTGGAGGCTAAGCATAAAATGTACAGTAAACCTGTTAAGTTCTTCTCAGTTTGAGAATGGCATCTCGCCAAGCCTGGCTGCGTTCCTTGATTTTTCTCTCAATTCCTTGATCTGTGGGAGTGTAGTAAGCACAATCTTTTCCCAAATAGTCCTGTGGGACAAAGTGCCCGGGGAAATCATGCGGATAAAGATAATCAAGCCCATGTCCCAATTTATCTGCTCCTGAATAGTGAGAGTCCTTCAGCTTTTGTGGAACCGGAAGCGAAACACCTGAACGAACATCCTTAAGTGCTGCATCAATTGCTTTAATTACACTATTGCTTTTATGAGCTGTAGCAATATAAACCGCTGCCTCTGCCAACGGAATGCGGGCTTCCGGCCAGCCAATAAACTCAGCAGCTTCAGCTGCGCTACTTGCTAAGACAAGCGCCATTGGGTCTGCCAGTCCCACATCTTCAGCCGCACAAATCACAATTCTGCGTGCAATAAAACGGGGGTCTTCTCCTGCATGAATCATTTTTGCTAACCAATAGAGCGTAGCATCGGGGTCCGAACCTCGCATTGATTTGATAAAGGCAGATATCGTATCATAGTGAGCATCCCCGTCAGCATCATAAAAAACAGCTTTATGCTGTATACTTTCTTCTGCAACGGCCAGCGTAATTCGTATAACACCATCCGGATCAGGAGAAGTCGTCAAAGCTGCTACTTCTATGGAATTAAGTGCCTTTCGTGCATCCCCGTCAGAAAATCTGGCTATATGTCGAAGTGCTTCCTCTTTAACTTCAAGATTCATTCTCCCCAAGCCCCGTTCCTGATCTGAAATGGCATTATTCAGGAGTTTCAATATTTCCTCCTCAGTCAACGGCTTCAGCTCGAAGAGCTGAGAACGGGAAATCAAAGGAGCATTCACGAAGAAAAACGGATTGTGAGTCGTTGCACCAATTAATCGAATCACGCCAGTCTCAACATCAGGCAAGAGTACATCTTGCTGGGGTTTACTGAAGCGGTGTATTTCGTCGACAAAGAGGATTGTGGGACGTCCTGTATTATGGAGACGATTTGTGGCACTCATCAATACTCTACGCATATCGGAAACGTTGGACTCCACCCCACTTAGTCGCTCAAAATGGCATTGGGTAAAAGCAGCTATCAGATTAGCTAAGGTAGTTTTACCTGTTCCCGGCGGACCATAAAAAACAAGCGATTGTATCCGATCTGCCTCAATAGCACGGCGCAATAACAGACCAGGAGAAAGAATATGCTCTTGTCCGATAAATTCGTCCAGCGACCTGGGACGCATGCGAACTGCTAACGGTGCAGAGAATGACTCTAAAGCGTCACCTATGCTAGCCCCGGACGAAAGTGGAGAAGTGGGATAAACAAGCTTCAGAATATTTTCATCAGCATCATCCTGATATGGGGGAACGTGTTCTATTCCGTTCTTCATAAATTATAGACTGATTTCGATGGGAAACGAATGAGGCAAATCCAAAAAAAACCCTGCATTTGCCGTGTGAACAGTTCCTTTGAACTGAGCATGAAACAATGGGACGGGTCCGACGGGTCATATGTTTCCTACTCAAATGGCAGGCTTACACATCAACGTCCGCGGCCGAGGTCCCTTCTTATATGTAACTTACGGTTCAAGGTTTTTGCTTCGAATCACGTACAACGCAGGGAAATCACAAAACTTCTTACAAAGTCAAATTGATAAAGAACAAATAAACCGGCTCGCCCGCCGAACTGAAGTAAGTCTACTTTCCTTATCCCATTTTTGCAAGTTCAATTGGCACGCTTTCCCACAATAAAACGCCTCAAACCCAGCCTGCACTCCAGACTCTTTCTTCGAGGTCAAGAGAGTGTGTGATGTCCCTGCTTAATGCGCGTTTAAGGCCGAGCGCGGTGATGAATTGAAGAACAGCGATAAATGCGTCGTTCTTCTAACAACTTATCTTAGTCCGGAATAACACAGTCCAGTCGGAGGGAAATTTCGACCTTATTCATCTTTCCATCCACACGGGTATATTGCATTTCTCCAAACTTCTGAACCAACCAGATTCCCAAACCACCCGGAGTACGTTCCTCTATGCCCGCAGAGATTTTTGGCTCTGGGACATGCAAAGGGTTGAATTCATGTCCATCATCTTCCAACAATATTTGTAGATGATTAGGCGTAATACCCAAACTCAAAAAAATCTCATGTGGCTCCCTGTCATCATAGGCGTATTTGAGGATATTTGTGCCCATTTCCTCTACGATAAAACGTGCCAAATACAACGACTGTGGCCCAAGGCCTTTTTCGGTGAGCCATGCAACTGACTCTTCAATAGTCGTCTCTAAGTCCGCCAACGTATTGCGAAATCGCTTTTCAAGTTTGTCTAACAATTTTGTCATACCAATAGCCGCCCCTACGGGGGGATATTCTCGCAGAGTAAATATCGCAGACTCAAGGAAAAAATAAATATATGATTAATTCATAACTCCCATTGTCACGGGGAATCAATGCACCCTTTTTAGAGGGTTTGACTTTTTTTTATTTCCCTGATAGTCTGAATCCCTTGATTTTATGAAAATAAAACTTGCATCTGTTGTAGCTGTCCTCGGAGCGTTAGCGTTTTTAGGCTCCGGGTACCACTCTGCTGCTGACTCCGGCTCTTGGAGCCAGAAAACAGCACCCCTGATGACTCGTTGGGCTAAAGAGGTCTCTCCCGAAAACGCCCATCAGGAGTATCCACGGCCACAATTAGTGAGACCTAATTGGGTGAATTTAAACGGGCTGTGGGATTATTCGGTTATAAGTCGTGATCAGTCTCAGCCTCAATCCATTGATGGTAAGATACTGGTTCCTTTTCCGATTGAATCGGCTTTGTCGGGTGTGATGCGGACCGTAACAGACCAGGAACAAATATGGTACCAAAAAACATTCACGATTCCGCAAGATTGGAAAGATCAGAAAATCATCCTTCATTTCGGAGCCTCCGATTGGGAGACAACCGTTTTTGTAAATGATCAAAAAGTCGGTTCGCACAAAGGCGGCTATTCCGCATTCAGCATGGACATCACCTCAGCGCTTCTTGATGAGGGAGCCCAAAAGCTCACCGTCACTGTTTGGGACCCCACAGATGCGGGTACTCAACCCAGAGGAAAGCAGATCAATAATCCGCATGGGATATGGTACACTCCGACATCCGGAATCTGGCAGACCGTGTGGTTGGAACCAGTCACGCCGAATTACATTCAAAAACTGAATTTGACGCCGAACATTGATGAGAAATCAATAACGATCACAATTCCCACGGTCGCCGAACCAAAGGCTAAACTTGAGTGGACCGTAACAGTTTTGGATGCCGGTAAATATGTTAGTCAGGGGCAGATAGGCACTGATCTGGGGCCAGAATCTAAATCCGCAGCCCCACGGATTGTCCTTGGAGTTAAAGAACCGAAACTATGGTCCCCGGACTCTCCTTTCCTGTACGATGTCAAGGTCACTCTCAAAAGCGATGGAGAAGTAGTCGATGAGGTGACGTCTTACTTTGGAATGCGCAAAATCCATGTAGGGAAAGATCAAGCTGGAATAAACCGCTTAATGCTGAACAACGAACCTCTATTCCAGTTCGGACCTTTAGACCAGGGCTTCTGGCCTGATGGGCTTTATACGGCTCCCTCCGATGAGGCGCTCAAATATGACCTGGAAATCACCAAGAAACTCGGTTTCAATATGGCGCGCAAGCACGTCAAGGTGGAACCGGATCGTTGGTATTACCATTGTGACAAGATGGGCATTCTCGTTTGGCAGGACATGCCATCAGGCGATAAATACATAGGAACAAAAGATCCGGATATCATCCGCACAAAAGCCTCCGCTGATCAATACGAGTATGAACTCAAAGAGGTAATTGACCAATTCTGCAATCATCCCAGTATCGTGATGTGGGTTCCTTTCAACGAAGGTTGGGGGCAATTCGATACTCCCAGAATTACTCAGCTGGTTAAAAAGTGGGATCCGACTCGACTGGTTAATAACACTTCCGGCTGGGCTGATCGTAATGTGGGAGACGTTATGGATATCCATGTATATCCCGGTCCGGGAGCACCTGCACTGGAAACAGATCGTGCTGGAGTTTTAGGTGAATACGGCGGTTTGGGATATCCCATTCAAGGTCACTTGTGGAAGAAAGACGGCAACTGGGGCTATGTTTCCTATGCTAATGCTGATGAGCTGGCTGAGAGCTATATTGCCCTTATAGACAAGATGCATCCGCTTTCCGGCCGCAACGGGCTTTCTGCAGCAGTCTATACACAAACCACTGACGTTGAAATTGAAGTCAATGGTCTGATGACCTACGATCGTGAAATCATCAAGATGAATCCCGAAACCATAGCTGCCGCGAACAAGCGGATGTACACTGCGCCCACAACACGTCAGTTAAAGGGTGATGAGTTAATTCCTCCTGCGACTCCGCTCGTAGCACATGATCCCTATCTCAGCATTTGGTCTCAAGCCGACAAATTGACAGACACTGCAACTACTCATTGGACGGGACGCGAACACCCAATGAGCAGCATAATTCGTGTGGATGGCAAGCCATATCGTTTGATGGGAGCCACTCCACGTATAGTTCCGGCTTTGGAACAACGCTCGCTGGATGTATATCCGACTCGTACTGTTTACGGATTTGAAGGTGCAGGAATTGAAGTTACTCTAACCTTTATGACCCCTGCCCTGCCTCAAAACCTGATGGTACTCACTCGCCCGATAACATCTTTATCCTGGGATATTCGTTCGCTGGACGGGGCTGAGCATGAAGTAGAGATTTATTTTGATGCTGCAGCTGACCTCGTAATCAACAACACGGATCAAAAAGTTGTCTGGGAGCGGGTAGACGCTTCCGGCATGAGCATTCTCCGTATGGGGCATGAAGAGCAAAATCCTCTGAACAAAAAAGGAGACGATCTGCGTATCGATTGGGGTCATCTCTATGTAGGCACGGACAGCTCCTTCAATCCCAGCAGCACTGTGGCTGAGGGTAAGGTTGCCCGCTCTCAGTTTGCCCGAGAAGGCGAGCTCCCGGAGATGGATACTCAAATGCCTCGCGCCGCTAAAGATCGCCAGCCAGTGATCGCCTTTGCGATACAATGCGGTAAAATCACTAGCAAAGAAGTTGCCATAGCTATTGGCTACGATGATGATTACTCCATCCAGTTCATGGGGAAGAATCTTCTCCCCTATTGGAAAAAGGATGGGGCAACTTTTATTCAAGCTTTGGCCGGAGCTCGCGATGAGTACTTCGCACTTAAAGAAGAGTGTAAAAAATTCGACGAAGAGCTCATGAAAGATCTGACTGATGAGGGTGGAGTAAAATACGCCAAACTTTGTGCTCTGGCCTACCGACATTCGCTAGCCGGATGCAAAGTCGTTGTGGATGACAACGGCCAGCCGCTCATGTTCAGCAAAGAGAATCACAGCAATGGATGTATTGGTACCGTGGATATTTTTTATCCTCAGTCCCCTATTTTATTATTCCTCAGCCCCTCTTTGATGAAAGCAACAGTTGTTCCCGTCCTAGAGTACTCCTCATCTACGCGGTGGAAATTCCGTTTTGCCCCGCACGATCTGGGCACATACCCTCAAGCTAACGGGCAAGTATATGGCGGTGGTGAAAAGACTGAAGAAAACCAAATGCCTGTGGAAGAAACTGCGAACATGATGATTCTCATGGCAGCTATAGCTGAATCGGATGGCAACGTGGATTTTGCACTACCTTACTGGAATCTGATCGTCCGCTGGGCGGACTACCTCCGGGAGAAGGGATTTGATCCGGAAAATCAACTCTGCACAGATGACTTTGCTGGGCATCTGGCCCACAATATCAACCTTTCCGCGAAGGCAATTGTTGCGCTGGGAGCTTTCTCCAAATTGAGCGACATGAAAGGTGAAAAAATTGCCGCAGAGCTTTATCGAAAAACAGCGCAGGAACTTGCTGAACGCTGGGTCCGCGAGGCGAGAGATGGAGATCACTTCAAGCTGGCCTTTGACAAAAAAGGAACCTGGAGCCAGAAGTATAACCTGGTTTGGGATAAAATATTAAACTTAGGCCTATTCCCGGATAGTGTAGCGGAAACAGAAATGGCCTATTACAAAAAAGTTCAAAAGCCCTATGGACTTCCTCTGGATAATCGCAGTGAATACACAAAGCTTGATTGGATACTCTGGACAGCCTGTCTAACAGGGAACCGAGCAGATTTTGATGCTTTGCTCGATCCGGTATTTAAATACCTGAACACGACTCCTGATCGTGCCCCCATGAGTGACTGGTATTGGGCCCATGACGCGAAAAAACGTGGGTTTACAGCACGCCCGGTTGTCGGCGGTGTTTTCCTAAAAATGCTCTACAATAAACCGGTTTGGGAGAAGTGGTCTAAACGGGACCAACTTAACCCCAAAAACTGGGCTTCAATGCCTAAAAAACCGGAATACATTCGGACCGTTATTGTCCCGTCAGCCGAAACAGAACTGCAGGAATGGAGATACACCACAACCAAACCTGCGGATAATTGGTTTGAAGAAAAATTCGATACCAGTTCATGGAAAGCGGGCAAAGCCGGTTTCGGAACCACAGGAACCCCCGCTGCTATTATTGGCACTGAATGGAAATCAAGTGATATCTGGCTATGCCGGGAATTTGAGCTTCAGACAATTCCACAAAATCTGTCTCTCCGTCTGGCCCACGACGAAGATGCTGAAATTTATGTCAACAGCACCTTAATTGCGACCTTTAAGAGCTACACAACTTACATTGACTCCCCTCTTACGCCTTCGCAATTAAATGCCTTCAAGATTGGAAAAAACAGGATAGCTGTTCACTGCAATCAGACGACGGGCGGTCAATATATTGATGTTGGTTTTCAGACTTTAGAGCTGATCGTTGAAGACTGATAACTCACACACATTACAAATTACAACGCAAAAAAGCCCCGTTTGGGGCTTTTTTGCTTATGCCAGGTGAAGGCTAAATCAGATTATTTTCAAACAAGCGAATTAGCGCCCTCTATTAAAATCTGTCGATTAATGGCCGAAATAAAGGCGCGAGCGCTCGCTTCAATAATGTCCGTACTCGCTCCCCTTCCGAGAACCTCTTTACCATCGCAAAATGCCAATCGAACTGTAACCTCACCCACAGCATCTTCTCCTCCAGAAGTTGCACGAATGGTGAACTCAGTCAGTTTGGCATCCTGTCGATCGGTGATACGTTTAATGGTTTGGAAAACCGCATCCACAGGACCATCTCCGGTGTCGGCATCCAAAAATTCTGTAACTTGAGGTTCTCCTTTGGGTATGATCCCGTTCTTCTTCAAAATAATCGTGGCAGTAGGGATAGAATTCCTCCCACTCATATATTGGATATTTTCCAACTCCCAAGTGCAGACGCCCGCTGTCAACAAGCCACCAGCCAAGGCGATAAGGTCTTCATCATACACATATTTTTTCTTATCTCCGATTTCCTTAAACTGATTGAAAACAGCCGTCACTTCATTGTCACTCAAACGGAATCCAAGTGCATTAAGCCGGGCACTCACCGCTGCGCGTCCACTATGTTTAGTGAGGGACAAATCGGTTTCTCCCCATCCAACGTATTCTGGCTGCATAATCTCATATGTGTTGCGATTCTTCAGCATCCCATCTTGATGTATCCCACTGGCATGAGCAAATGCATTTGCACCAACGATCGCTTTATTCTTCTGCACAGCGAAACCGCTGGCTCGAGAAACGATTTTTGAAGAACGTACAATTTCTTTCGCTTCTATTCCGCAATCAATACCTGCAAAAAAATCAGAGCGTGTACGAATAGCCATCACAAGCTCTTCCAAAGCAGCATTGCCGGCACGCTCTCCCAAACCATTGATTGTGCACTCAACCTGTCTGGCTCCCGCACGAATAGCTGCCAAAGAATTTGCAACAGCTAATCCCAAATCGTTGTGGCAATGAACACTGATAATAGCCTTTCCCGTCCTGAATGCCTCAACTTCACGAGCGAGACGCGATATCAATACGGAGAACTCTTCAGGTATCGTGTATCCAACCGTGTCAGGAATATTAACTGTCCGGGCGCCGGCTTCGACTACTGCATTGCAAACATCAATCAAAAACTCCGGTTCGGTACGTGATGCGTCCTCCGGGGAAAACTCAACATCGTTTACCAAAGATTTCGCGTGTCTCACCCCTTCCACAGCTAATCTGAGAATTTCATCCGTCGCCTTACCCAATTTAAATTCTCTATGTATTTTTGAGGTTGCGAGGAAGACATGTACTCGCCCACGAGCTCCTGCTGGCTTAACCGCAGCACCAGCAGCTTCGATATCTTTTGCTACGCAACGAGCCAATCCCGCAACTGAAATGGCTGGCACTTCCGAAGCAATCGCATGAACGGCATCGAAGTCACCCTGGCTGATTACTGGAAAACCAGCCTCAACCACATCTACCTTCAGGCGCGCCAGTTGCTGAGCTACTTCTAACTTCTGTCGCAATGTCATTGATGCCCCAGGACTTTGTTCACCATCTCTCAATGTGGTGTCAAATATAACTAATTTATTATTCATACGATTTGATTTTTAGATAAAAAAACCCTGCTGTTGGCAGCAGGGTTTTTAAAATAGTACACTCTCTATCAGATCAGACCAAAAACACCCACCACCGCTATCTCACACAACAGCAGTGTCTCTCTTTCCAGAGCCAGGATGTTCTTCATCCGCATCACAGGCTAAATCTAATCTGAGGGAATAGCGTTGTCAAATGGTTTTTCTAGACTTTTATGTCGGGCGCTGATTTTCCTTGAATATATCCTGGAAACAGTTAGTGTGGATCGGATGTTTCTGAGGGAAGTTATGCAAAATAAAAAGTATCTTTTAAAACTGTTTTCAATTGCTGCTGCAGGCATATCGTTGAGTTTATCTCTGCTGGCAGCTTCAGCTCCGGCACCTATTCTGCCCATTCCCAATAGCAACCAGATGGTATGGCAGCAGCGTGAACAGTATATGTTCCTACACTTTGGAGTAAACACTTTCACCGACCGCGAATGGGGTGAAGGCACGGAATCCCCCAGTGTCTTTAACCCAAGCGATTTTAATGCAAAGCAATGGGCAAAAGCGGCCAAGGATGCTGGATTTAAAATGCTAATCCTTACGGCAAAGCATCATGATGGTTTTTGTCTGTGGCCCAGTGCTTATACAGAGCACTCCGTTAAGAATAGCCCTTGGAAGAACGGAAAAGGAGATGTTGTAAAAGAAGTTTCTGAGGCGTGCAAAGAAGTAGGATTGGATTTTGGTGTCTATTTGAGCCCGTGGGATCGCAATAGTCAATTCTATGGGGATTCGCCGAAGTACAACGAATACTACAAAAATCAACTTCGGGAGCTTCTTACCCAATACGGCAAAATTTCCATGGTTTGGTGGGATGGTGCCTGTGGTGAAGGGCCCAACGGAAAACGTCAGGAATACGACTGGGACGCATACCTCAAAATTGTCAGAGAGCTGGCTCCGGACGCTGTCATCTTCAGCGATAGAGGTGATGTCAGATGGGTGGGAAATGAAGACGGTTTGGCACAGGAAACCTGCTGGTCCTTGTACGATCCGTCATCCGTCTCCATCGGAGGTGGAACGCAAAAGCAAATGGGTGAAGGAAACCCCGCCGGCGATGAATGGGCTCCTGCAGAATGCGATGTATCTATTCGCCCGGGCTGGTTCTATCACAGGAAGGAAGATTCAAAAGTCAAAACGCTTTCTCATCTTTTGGATATTTACTATAGATCCGTGGGACACAACTGCTGTTTACACCTCAACGTTCCTCCAGACCGACGTGGACTTTTGCATGAAAACGACGTGGCTCGCCTTAAGGAGTTTAACCATGCAATCAAAGAGAACTTCAAAACAAACCTGGCCGCGGGCAAACAATGCACTGCAAGCGCAGTGAGGGGTAATTCAGCCCAATTTTTCGCAAAAAATGTTGCGGATGCTAACCGGAAAACTTATTGGTCAGCGGATGATGGCCAAACTCAAGCAACTATTGAAATCGATCTCGGCAATCCAACAACTTTCGACTTGGTTCTTCTGCAGGAATACATAGAACTGGGGCAGCGTATTTCGGGCTATCATCTGGATGCCTGGGATGCAGGGACCTCGGAGTGGAAAGATATAGCCAAAGGCACTACTATAGGATATAAATGGATCTTGCGAGTTCCGGAAACCACGACTCAAAAAGTAAGACTTGTTATTGAAAGTGCACGTGCCTGCCCTACTCTTTCGAGCTTTGAGCTTTACAAATCCAGTTACAAATAGATAAGAGCAGTTATGAAACATATACCTACAGATCCCAATTTGTTCATTCAAAACCGTGAACGCCTGGTACGCCTAATGATACCCGGATCGGCAGCTATTCTTAATTCGAATGATATTATGCCGACCAACGCTGATGGTACCATGCGATATCACCAAAATTCAGATATCTATTATTTAACAGGGATTAATCAAGAAGAGACCATCCTGGTGCTTTGGCCGGACCACCCCGATCCCACAATGCGAGAGATTCTTTTTTTAAGAGAAACCAATGAACACCTCGTCATTTGGGAAGGCTACAAATACACTCAGCAAGAAGCTTCTCGGATATCAGGAATCAAAAATGTTCGCTGGTTTTCAGATTTCCCAACAATCTTTCGTCACCTGATGTGTGAAGTGGAAGATATTTACCTGAACAGCAATGATTATTATCGTGCCGTTAACGAAGTGCAAACTCGGGAAATGCGCTTCGTAATACGCTGTCAGGAGGAATATCCTCTGCATCGATATCACCGCTTGGCCAAGCTGATGTATCAACTACGAGCTATTAAATCCCCAATCGAAATAGAGTTGATACGCAAAGCTTGTGAAATTACAGGTAAAGGTTTCGACCGGGTTTTGAAAAACCTCAAGCCAAATATGAATGAAGCGGAAATCGAGGCAGATTTTGCTTATGAATTCCTCAAGAATAAGGGCGTTTTTTCATACGAACCTATCATTGCTTCAGGCCCCAATTCCTGTGTTTTACATTATCTCCAGAACGATAAGGTCTGCAAAGAAGGTGAAATAGTATTGTTGGATGTCGGCGCCGGCTATGGTAATTACATGGCGGATATGACTCGAACAATACCGGTTTCCGGACGTTTTACACGTCGCCAAAAGGAGGTTTATGAAGCGGTAATGCGTGTTTATCACCTGACGATTGGCGCAATGCAACCGGGACTTACAATTGGCGACCTGCGTTCTGCAACAGAAGAGTTTGTTGAAGAAGAGTGCTTAAAATTAGGGCTTTTCACTCAATCTGAGCTGGATCAAGAAAGTGCAAGTGATCCTTTAGTAAGAAAATATTTTATGCATGGAGTTTCTCACTCAATAGGACTGGATGTTCATGATGCGATTTTTCCTCTTAGCCAAAAAATTGAACCCGGGTGGGTGCTCACTTGTGAACCGGGGATTTATGTTAGAGAAGAAGGCTTTGGAATTCGCTTGGAAAACACCATTTATATTGGAGAAAACGGCCCTGAAAACTTAATGAAGGACATCCCCATAGAAGCCGAAGAAATTGAAGAAATCATGAATTCGGCCAAGTAGAAGTCTGAAACGTTAACACACTTTAATCTGAACTCGGCCCAAGTTGAGAAAAGTATTTTGCAGTACTGAATTCTCAAAGGAATGATTGGGAAAAGTTTTTATGTCGATCTCTCGATTTATCCCTAAAGAACTTCTTGAAATTGTTCGGAATTGTTTCGACCCGAGAGGCATTCCAGCATATCTGGTTGGCGGTGCAGTAAGGGATGCTCTTCTGGGGATGAAGGGGCTCGATTATGATACAGAAGTTTATGGTATTTCCTTAGAAAAGCTTTCTGAAATTCTTCTTCCTTTCGGAAAAGTATGCATGGTTGGGAAGTCTTTTGGCGTAGTTAAATTGAAGACTCAATCCGGACGCTATTATGATTTTTCACTTCCAAGAAGAGATTCAAAACTCGCGCCCGGACATCGAGGTTTCCAAATTGACCACGATCCACATCTAGACCCTCGCGATGCCGCATCACGCAGAGACTTTACGATCAACGCCATGATGTACAGTTTCAAAGATCAAAAGGTATTGGATTTTTTCAATGGTCAAAACGATTTGGAGCACCGTGTGCTACGCCACACCAGCCCTGCTTTTGTTGAAGACCCTTTGAGGGTATTGCGCGGGATGCATTTTGCGTCACGCTTTAACCTCAAGGCCGCACCTGAAACAATTCCCCTATGCAAAAGCATCCTTTCTTCATACCATGAGCTTTCTCTGGAGCGAATTTATAATGAATGGCTTAAGTGGGCTACTCTCTCTGTCACGCCTTCTCTCGGCATTTTGTTTCTGGAGCAAACCCAATGGATTGAGCACACACCGGAGCTCGCAAGACTCCGGGACTGTCCACAAGACCCCATTTGGCATAGCGAGGGAGATGTTCTAACGCATACGCTTTTGGCGTGTAATCAACTCGTTAGACAGCCCGAATGGATTAAGCTAACTTCTTCTACGCGTGCTATTTTACTTTTTGCCGCACTTTGCCACGATTTTGGAAAGCCGGATACTCTTGTTTTTGAACATGAGGAGGGTATCAGGCGTGTTAGAGCCAAAGGGCATGCTACGGCGGGAATCAGTCATATAGGAGGTTTTTTGTCACGAATAGGCGTCCCTGAAACATTGAGAAAAAGAATTCTCCTGCTGACTGAAAACCATATGTTTGGAGTGGACGCCCCCGAGCTTTCGGAAAAATCACTCCGCAGGTTGGCGCACCGTTTGCATCCTGAGCGAATTGAAAACCTTTTGAGCCTCTGGACAGCCGACCGTGCAGGGAGGCATTCGCTATCGACTCACAAAAAGAAAAAACTTGGAGTCGGCGAATCGGTACTGCGCATGCGAAAAATGGCGGAAGACCTCCAGATCACCCAAGGGGCCCCCACTCCTATTCTTAAAGGAAAAATGATCATCCAGGAGACAGGACTCCACCCCGGACCTCGCATAGGAAAAATTCAATCGATAGCTTATGAAGCTCAATTGGATGGGGAGTTTCATGACGAAGAATCAGCACTGCAATGGCTAAAAAATTACATCGACGAAAACATAAAATCCGATGAATAAAAACAAACTGATTTTACTTTTTGCTCAAGGTTTTGGAACAGGTCTTTCCCCTCTCGCCCCGGGAACATGCGGATCGTTTTTGGGGATAGCCTGGTTTGCTCTTCTCTTGAGTTTTGAAAATTTTTGGATTTTCCTGGGTGGACAACTTGCGAGTTTCATTGTTTCCATATGGCTTTGCGGAAAAGCCGAGGTAATACTAAAAAAGAGTGATCCAGGCTCAGTAGTTCTGGATGAAATAGTCGCCCTGCCCTTATGCTTTTCGGCTCCTGTTTGTATTCATCTCTTTCAGGACGGAGTTATGCCGGTCTTAAGTGATTTTTTTACTCTTCCCACTGTTTGGATTACGGTGTTGGGTTTTCTCCTGTTTCGTTTTTTTGATGTCCTCAAACCATGGCCGGTGAATAGCAGCCAGAGGCTACCATCCGGTTTGGGCATAACAGCGGATGACCTTTTGGCTGGTGGCTACACCACTATTCTTCTGGGAGGAGTGTATTGGCTGTGGTTTTAGAAACAGCTTATCTTTCAAGGTTTCAAAGGAACAGTAACTGAAGGACGGACCGTTTCGAAAATAAAAACGGTTTCATTCGGCTTGGCATAACGGAAGCCCTCTCTTACGTACTTTTCCACCTTACGAGGATTGACCTGAATTTGCGCTAATTCCTCTGCCAATTTCGAATAAGTTTCGTTTGCCATATCGAGCTCCAGCTCTGCATTCAACAAAGCCCGATGCATTTCTTCGTTAAGCTTAATTAAGGGAGTACACCAAAAAAAAGCCCCGGCCAAAACTGCGGAGAGGCAAAAAAACACTAATAGTCGAGTCAGTATCGTGTACATATAGGTCCTCTATAAATCAATAGTATCACCTTCTTACTTTTTTGAAGTCGATAAGTTTGTTTTCAGGAGAAAAGGTCAGCCGCAAATAGGAGTCAGGCATCCGACTCGCCGTAAAGGCCTGTGGGTAATTCCCATAGGGGCCCATATAGAGGCTTGAACCAGTGCCCATTCCGGAAATACCTCCCTTTGACGTTCTCCACTCGCAAACTCGTCTCCCATCCCCCAATTTTGCTTCCTTATCCGGAGGGCCCATTTCAAGAACCGCCTGATCGTAGGTGTATTCTCCCACCCGATCCTCCCATTGAACCTTATTGGTAGCACAACTGCTCAACAGAAAACCAAATCCAAGAATTGGAAGTGATCTGAGAAATTTTCGCCTATTCACTGCAAGCACCTACAAAATCTTCGATTATAAAAGCGACCGGCTCAGCAGCACATGTTGTACACGCCTTCAGCATCGACAGGACTTTATTTATTTTTTTCCAACTCGTCGGTTCGGTCAACAGCGCTACGAAAGAGTGGGGACCGGTTGGAATTACTTTTGCCGAATTAATTTGAATCCCTTCTCCGCAAACAAGCTGCTTTGCATTCTCTTCATCGCCCAAACCAGTTACCGTCCGAATATAGAAACGGTTTTCCATTTCTTCAATTGGCAGAACAGACACCTGCCGGTTCAGGCACATAGGAATCAAACGGTCCGGTATGCCTTTACTGATATCCAGAGCAGCATCAGTTATATCCCCAACGACTGCACTGGCAGTAGCATCTTGCCCAGCACCACGGCCATATAAAAAAGTCTCCCCGACGACATCTCCAAACACAGAAACTCCGTTAAAAACTCCATCAACACGGGCTAAAATATGAGTATTCGCTATTAAGGTAGGAGCCACTCGCACATGAATCTTGTCAATCCCAGACTCCTGAGAAATGTACTTTACAACTCCAAGCAGTTTCAATTTATAGCCCCATTCTTTGCATGCTTGAATATCCAGGCCAATGACAGAGCGGATACCTTCCCTGTAAACCTGTTCAGGTGAAACCCATGCATTAAAGGCCAGGGAGGCTAAAATGGATATTTTGTGATGTGCATCATGCCCGTCCACGTCGAGGCTTGGGTTAGCTTCAGCATACCCTTTGGCCTGAGCCTCTTTCAACACTTCTTCAAACCCATGCCCCTGGGCTTCCATTTGAGTGAGGATGTAATTGCAGGTTCCGTTTATAATTCCGCTGATATTGAGAAAACGGTTGCAAACAAAACCTTCTCTGATGCTGCGGATAATAGGAATGCCGCCGGCCACGCTTGCTTCATAGAAAAGTGCCGTGTTATTTTCACGGGCTACTTTAAAAAGCTCCTCGCCGTGGGTTGCCAGAAGAGCTTTGTTGGCTGTAACCACGCTTTTCCCCTGTCTCAACGCGGTTAGAATCATTTCTTTTGCAATCCCCGTACCACCCACCAATTCAACAACAACCTTCACATCGGGGTCATTTACCACATCACGCCAATCGGTCGTTAAAAGTGAAAGCGGTATATCTACGGCACGCGGCTCATCAATAGCTTTGACAGCGACACGTTTAATTTTCAACAAAACTCCCGTTCGCGATGCGATTAAGGCAGCATTTCGGCTAATGGCTTGATAGACACCGCCACCGACCGTACCCCCGCCTATCACACCGACATGAACTGAAACTGATGCTTGACTTATCCTCATAACACGCGTGTATTCTGCACTGAAATATCGCCTGCAACAATCTCTTTCTATCTGAAAACTCAGAACCAGTACACTATGTGGTTGTATTTCATTGCAAACTTCGCTAGGATTTGGAGGGGTGTTGAGAATGAGGATCATTTTATTTTTGTTTGCAGTGTGTGTGATAGGTGCCCAATCGGTTTGGGGGCAGCTAACTATCCGTCTCTCCTTGGACCAGAACGTGTACCTTTCAGGGGAAGCGGTCGTTGCTCGTGTAGAAATTTCAAACCTTTCGGGTCAAACAATCTCTCTGGGTTCTAGCCCTGATTGGCTCAGATTTAGTGTTGAATCCCACGATGGAACTTTCGTCAATAGATTGGGTGATATTGATATGAGCGGAGCTTTTGATTTGGCATCTTCAGTATCAGCATCCAGAAGCGTCAATATTTTACCTGCATTTGACATGCTCCGCTCTGGACGCTACAAAGTCACGGCAACGGCAAAAGTGGAGGATTGGGGGCAATTCTTCAACAGCAACTCAGTAACTTTAGACGTCATTAGAGGAGTTGAAGTCGTGAGATTCGATGTGGGCGTGCCAAAATTGGATGACGATTCCCAGAAAGAAATGCCTGAAGTACGCCGATATAGCCTTATCCGAGTAGCTTATCTTGATAAGATGCGTCTCTATGTCCGTATCACAGATACTGCTTCTAATACCATTTATAAGGTAATTCCTATTTGTGGCATGGTTGCATTTAGCGATCCTAAAGCAATGATTGATTCCAAAAGCTGTCTACATGTGCTCAATCAAATTCACGCACGCCGTTTTATCTACTTTGTAACGGATACTTCCGGAAATATGCTGAAACGGGAGTTCTACGATTATATTGGTTCCAAGCCGGTTCTCTTTCAAAACACAGACAGCTCAGTCAATGTGCGCGGTGGTGTACGCATGCGGACATCTGTTGACTTTCCTCCTTCACCAACACCGGAGCTACCTCCTTCCATTGTGACCCAGCCGGGTGACTCTATTACCAACGCTGTTCCCGACCTCAAAAACATGACGAAGGAAGAGCAGAAGCGTTACAAAGAGGAACAGAAGCGCTTAAAAGAAGAGAAGAAACGGCTGGAACGTGAAGAAAAAGCGCGGAAAAAGGCCGCAAAAGATTGGTAGAATTCTGAATTAGTAATTTATTCTTTGTTGCGCATTCCCTCCATTTTGACTAGAATTTCGCTCGGCCCGGAAAATGATGGCGCTTGAGTCTTCATATTTACCGTTGCCGAGACACTCTCATCAAGTTTATGGCAGACCAATTAGCATACGCGATCATTACTCCTTATTCTTTAAAAAAATCACGCACCGGGGGCATCATCTCAAGACTTGTAGCCCGTTCCGGACTTAGGCTTGCGGGAGCCAGAATGTACGCACCAAGCTTGGAGTTGGCGAAAGAATACGCGAAAATCCTCCAAATGCCCGGGCATTCGGGCTCTGAATATATTTCTAAGCTCTCCGCTGAGTATGTTTTGAAAAACTTCCCTCCTAATCCTGCCACTGGCAAGAAAAACAGAGTCATGGTTCTTCTTTTTCAAGGTGAAGATGCTGTCTGCAAAATTCGCCAAGTGGCTGGGGAACTATCGACAGATCGCTATGGAGGCGAAACGATTTCGGGAACCTACGGAGATTTGGTCAGTGATGCAACCACTCCCGAAAAAACAGTTTACTTTGAGCCAGGTGTTTTAGTAGCGTCAACTGAAGAAGGCTCTGCGCTGGCAGTTCGTTTGTTGTCCAGGTATTATGCCGACAGTGGTGTTCTCACCAATGTGGAAAGATATCCGGCTGGGGTTAAGCCCCAGATTACGCTGGCAATGATTAAGCCCGATAACTTCAAATTCCCCATGGGGCGCCCTGGCAACGTTATTGATTTCTTCAGTCAGACAGGACTCTCCATTGTGGGCATTAAGGTCCAAAGAATGTCTACAGCCCAAGCAGTTGAATTTTATGGACCGGTGTTGGAAGTTCTTCGAACCAAATTAGGCGAGCGCGTTGCTGATATCGTAAAGCCATGTATAGAAAAAGCGTTGGATAGCGCTATTGACGAGGAGACGACCCAAAAAATTGGAAATTTGCTTTGTCCAATTTACGGCGAAAACCAGTTCGATAATATTGTTCGTTTCATGTCTGGCCGATCTCGGTCTGAATGCAGTCCCAGCGAAATGAACACCCCCGGGACCGAAGAGAGCCTTGTGCTAATCTATGAAGGCCCCGATGCAATTGCCAGAATACGGAAAGCCTTGGGCCCTACCGACCCCTCAAAAGCTCCTCCGGGCTCCATACGAAGAGAGTTCGGTTCCAACGTCATGGTAAACGCTGCACATGCAAGTGATTCGGAAGAGAGCGTCAAACGGGAAATGGATATTCTGATTCACAAAACTCCGAATGATTTTAAGGAACTTTGTGACCGTTTTTACCAAGTCTGATCCAAACCTCAGGTTCACACATTAAGGGGCAAGAAGTTCAGACTGATTGCCCGATGGTTTAAAAAAACTGCAAATAATCAATTCCCCCTAGAGGGCAAGAAGACTCAAACGGTGGGACCGGTGGTTGTTTCGTTTTCAGTTTTGTCTTTATGAAATCACTGACTGAATATATTGAAATAGAATGCCCGAAGAAAACGGGGTTTATCAACCTAACACGAGAGGTTGAGAAATACGTTCTAAAAAGCAAAGTTCAGGAAGGACTCTGCCTGGTAAACGCGATGCATATCACGGCTTCAGTTTTCGTCAATGATGCTGAAAGCGGATTACTGCATGACTTCGGTGTTTGGCTTGAGCAGTTGGCACCCTATATTCCAACAGGCCACTACCATCATCATCAGACGGGTGAGGATAATGCCGACGCACATCTTAAGAGGCAAATTATGGGGCGCGAGGTTGTGATAGCAATTACTAAGGGAAAGTTGGATTTTGGGCCTTGGGAACAAATCTATTACGGTGAGTTTGATGGCCAACGCCGCAAGAGAGTCCTTGTAAAAATTATTGGAGAATAATCCCGATAGTCTTTTTTTCAAAACTCCTCCGAAAATTTTCTACTGCCAAATTTCCCGTAAAACAATATCTCCTACACGGGGACTTCCCTCCAGGATAATGGCAACTACAGAACCGTCTTTAACAGGACCTGTTACTTTAATCAGGCCAATTCTTGAGTTCGACCGAAAAACTGAAAGGCGTGTTTCGACGGGAGGCATCGGTTCGTAGGAGTAATCCAAAACAACGAATTTTAAATTCTCGTTTACTAAACGGATTTTTGTTTCGAAAGATGTCATGAGACTTTTGGGCTCTTCCGAACGATTTGTGCTGACAAGTTCGTCTTCTGAAAAAAGCGGTGCCGCGTTCCTCGGGTCAGGACCTGTCACCATATCCGGAAGCTGAATAGAATGTTTTTTGTCTAAACGACTGGTAAATTCATAAAACTCTTGCAGCCGGGTTTTCATTGGAGACCGTGAGAGAGGCATATTGGTTTTTATGGTAAACTCCATGCTAGGCTTATCCTTTTCCGCAAAATCCGGGAGCGCTTCCTTTTCAGAACCACTTTTCGCTTTCAATGCACTCCCATCAGGCTCTCCTGCTTTAGAAGAAGGTAATGCGGCCTCATTTAATACGGGGAGCCCATCTTCTCCCCAAATAATCAAAGGTTGGATTTCCTCAACCTCTGTTTTCAAAATCTCGTCATTTTTTTTGTTTAACTCTCCCCTTGAGCTCTCCCCATTCCCTGTCGACATTGATTCATTCGCAGTATGACATCCGCTCATCAGGAACGTCATACTTAAGGCAATTACCCAAAAAATGAGTGTTTTATTCCCTCTCACTCTCATCCTACAGCGCAGGTATTCTACCCTTACGATACATTGAAAAGCAAGAGGAGGTTTCTTGACTTATCTTCCTCACGCAGCTAGACTCTCGTGCTGTGCATAAGTTTGCTGCATTCATTATTTTTTTGGGAATCTTTTCTCTAAATGCTTCGGCCCAGGTGAAGCTCTCAGACGCAATTGCAGTTATCGTACATACAAATGTTATAGCGGCCAGAGATATTGATAACCGCATTATGCCTGCGGTGCAAATGCTTTATACGCAATATGCAAACAACCCTGAAGAACTGAATAAAAGGGCTCTGCAGTTACGTCGGGAAGCAATCGAGTCTCTGGTTGAGGAGGAACTTATCTTACAAGAATTTGCAGACTCAAAACTGATACTGCCTGAGAATTATGTGGAAGAGGAAGTTGCCCGGAGAATTCGTAAAAGCTACGGCGACCGCCTTTCGTTAGTAAAAACACTCAAAGCCAGAGGATTGACTTATGATTCCTTCTACAGACAGACTCGGGAAGAGGTGATCATTCAGGCCATGTACGGGAAAAATGTTAGCTCTGTTAATTTGATTTCTCCACAAATGATTTTGGATTACTACCAGGACCATCAAAAAGATTTCTGGGTTGATGATCAGGTGAGAATTCGCTCCATTGTTTGGACAAAAAATGAACAAAATGCAGATGAAGTTCGGAAACTTGCTGCGGAAGTTTTGGTGATGATTAAGGCGGGTGCATCCTTTGAAGAAATGGCGAGCATATACTCCGAAGATCAGTCTATGAAGCTCACAAAAGAGGCTCATCTGGACTGGAGGGATCGCGCATCCATGCAAACGAAACTGGCTGATGCCGCTTTCTCCATGAAGCCGGGCGATGTCAGTGACCTCACAGAAACAGACAGTGCTATCTGGATTATTAAGCTGGAAGATATTAAGGCGGCTCACACACTGGGAATTGAAGAAGTTCGATCTTCCATTGAGTCAATTCTCAAGGAACAGTTGCAAACCAGCTTAAAAAAGAACTGGATAGATCGCCTGAAGAAAAAATATCTCGTCAGATATTATTAGAGTTAAATGGAGGAGTTAAATGGGAGCTTTCAGGGTTCAGGAGCGCTTCCACTGCATACAGTAAAGCACCTGTATCTGCATGTTCCTCTCTGCGTACGCAAGTGCAGTTATTGCGCATTTGCAAGTCAGGTTTATTCAGCAAGTGAAGAAAAGGCTTTTCTCCATGCGCTGGAAATAGAACTTTCCTGCTTAAAAACTTTTCTTCTGAAACCCGAAACAATCTTTATAGGTGGAGGGACACCTTCCTGCCTCAGCAAGACGGGACTCGAAAAATTGATGCACCTACTGAATCCCTTTTGTCACAGTGGTCTGAAAGAATTTTCCGTAGAAATTAACCCCGGCTCTTTGGATCATGAAAAGGCACGCATTTTTTATGAAAATGGCATTAATCGAGTGTCTATGGGTGTTCAGTCTTTAAATGATCGAATTTTAAGACAACTAGGTCGTATACATTCAGCCCAACAAGCCCTCCACACTTTTTCCCTTTTGCGCGAGGTCGGATTTAAAAACATTAATCTCGATGTCATTTTTTCCGTTCCGGGGCAATCATTGGACGTTTTCGAAGCGACTTTGGCAGATATCCTCGGTCTGAAAAGTGAACACCTTTCCTGCTATGAGCTTACTTATGAAGAGGGAACTCCCCTCACCCGGTGGGCTCAAGAAACAAACTTTAAAGCTGATGAGCTCCTGAGTTGTCAAATGTATGACTGCCTACTAAATAAAGCACTGGAGGCTGGCTTCAGTCATTATGAAATTTCTAACTTTTCACGGCCCAGGAAAGAGTGCTTGCACAATATCGCTTATTGGCGAGGAAAAGAATATTATGGGGCTGGTCCTTCCGCTTGCAGTCTTTTAAAAGGAGTTCGATATACTCATAGCCCAAGTTTAGCGTTTTACTGCCAATCCATGGAGGCTGAAGACAATTTTCATCAAAATTTAAAGTGGAATGATTGGCAGGAAGATGTACTTTCTCCTTTAGCCAGAGCTGGTGAAATTGCGGCAATTGGTCTCAGAATGACTCGCGGGTGGAGATTCGATGAGTTTTATGAAAGAACCGGCTATCGCTTGCATGACCACTGGGCTGAAGCAATGCAAAAGCTTTGTTCTCGGGGTGAGGGTGAATTTTTCGAAGGAGGTTTTCGTCTTACCTCTCGAGGACTGCGTTTTGCAGACCTCGCCGCTGAAGAATTTATATTACTATGTGTTTAAAATGAAAGCTCTTCGAATTCTGCCTTTTCTGCTGCTCATAAGCATCTTGTCCGGATGCTCAACATCTCCAAAACCTGAGACTCAAACTGAACACATTCCAAATCTGGATACAAACTCACAAAAAGAAGATGTCATCAACGTTGTATCCGGAAACTTTGCAGCCGTATTGGCTGAAGTCGAAGGTAGAGAACCGAACCCCAAAGACCCCGAACAATCTCTTGCAGAATCACTTGACTGGCTGGAGGTCAACTCGTTCGCTCCCAGCGGCGTTTCCATCAGCGATGCCATCACCATTCCTGGCCATCTTGACCTATGGAAACGACAAAAAGTGGAAATTCGCTGGGTGCAATTGCATTTTCCAAAACAGAAAATGCTCATGCACTCCATTATTATGAAACGCAAAGAGCGTAAATGGTATGATGTCCTCTCCACTACTGACAAAGTCGGGGGAGAAATCCATCACTTCCACTTTGATGTGACAGAGTCTTTTTCGCCCAAAAAGGAGTAGATTAATTACTTAACAGGTTGTTCAAAGTCAAGTTGGCCTGGCTCGAAAATAGACACGTAGATGTCCGCCTTCGGATATTTCCCGGCGTGACCTGAGTAATAAGAGACCAAAATTCTCCCATCTGCAAGCTGCCCCCAACCAGGGTAAGAACAATCACCACCACTCGGAATTGTGCAAAGTCTTTGTATCTTCCCGTTATCACCTACCCATATCATTTCAACTCGTCTCTCAGTCCGAGGAGTGCTGAAAAAATTCTCCTTATTTCCTCCTTCGTCCCAGCGGCGACCTATGATGATGTTGCCCCCTTTCATCCGTTTAATAAAGGGGCCTTGCAATGGAAAAGGCAAAGCTTCTAACTCGAAGATACCCGGTTTATTCAGAGGATCTTCAATTTTTAACAACAAGGGATAATTGGGTGGAAGTTCCTGCCGAACCAAAGCATACAGCTCTCCATTAGAACCCGTGTCTATTGCAACCTCATTGCTGGCCTTAATTGGGATGGAGAAAAAAGCATCCCAACTTTTTCCATCCTTGCTTTTGTAAAGTGTTGCACGGGCAGCTCCATCTCCTCCATCTCGACAATAAGCGCTTCCATAAAATTGTTTGCCATCAAAGTGAACAAACCAAAGCCAGCTGCTCGGATATAGTCCTGTTACTTTTTGTTCTTCCCAATTTTTGCCATCGCTTGATGTGTAAAGCTTGGCCTCGGTATGCTGTCGTTTTGTGTCCTTCTCATCCACAGCGCCTGCATAAATATAAAGGAGGTTTTCCACGCTGAGTATTTTAGGATCACGCAAATCTTTTCCAGGTGCAGAAATCGTCGCAATTTCTTTAAAATCCTTGGCATCTTTACCGGCTATTACCTTCACCTGTCCATCAAAACTCACATGATGCTCTGCGTGGCGAAACACAATAAACGCTGTATCATTCCAAACCGCAGCACCCGTAAAGGCATTATGTTTTCCATCCGAATAAACAACCTGGGTTGTAAATTTCCCATCTAACGGAGAGTCTTTGAGCTCTTTATCCCAAGTCCATCCGGCACAACAGAGCACACCCAGGAAAATAAAGTTTACAAATAAGATTAACAAATTTTCTTTCTTCTTCATTCAGCACCTCATATCAACTACAAGGGAGAGGCTAACTTATTTCAGTTCACAGGTCAAATCAAAACTAAAGTGAGCAGTGCGATTATTTCAAAAGTGGTTTGAGCTTGTTTGGGGCCATGAGAGCAATTATCTTAATTGCGGGGTACGCAATGAAGAGTGAAAAAGTTTATCTTCCTGCGACTGTTTTTCGATAGAATATGAAGAGAAAAGTGAATTCGAGTAGCATTAAACCGTTTTCGGCGGAGCGGTTAATTCCCATGCTTTTACTCCTGACTACCGCCGTACTTTTCGTCCTCAGGCTTACTGGTCCAAACAACTTAATGGATAATGACCAAGAGCGCCCAGCCTCATATGTATTGGACGTTGTCAACCATGCTCACTGGATTTGCCAAAGGGATTACAGCGGGTATATCACATCTAAACCGCCCCTTTACACCTGGTTGGCAGCAACGTTCACTTTCATTCTGGGCAAAGGGACAATCAGTCTCTTCACTCTATATCTGCCCTGTTTTCTTTCTGTGTTAGGTACTGCTTTGATTCTTTTTTTGGGAGGGAAACGTTTCCTGGATTGGAGAGTAGCCGCTCTGGGAGCATTCTTTTTCATCATCTCCCCTATGGGCATGAAGCAAATTGCCCTGGCACGGACAGATCCACTTTTTTCCTTTACCATTACTCTAGCTGCTTTTACAGGCTTCTACGCATGGAATAGCGGCAAACGTTGGATGTGGATAGTTTTCTGGCTGGCAGCAGCCACAACAGGCTTAACTAAGGGCCCGTTAGGCTTATTGTTAGCGAGTGGTGGATTCCTCAGTTTTTTTTGGAATCGAATAGTTTCTCTGAAACAACCTCTCTTTTCGTGGAACATCCTCTCCGGAATATTCCTTTACCTGGGTTTGGTTGGAGGATGGTTTCTGCTGGCTTATGTGACTGAAGGGCAATCTGTATATAACAAAATCATCAGGTCAGAATTGCTAAACCATGCTGTCGGCTCAGATTATGGCTGGGTCGGGATCGGCCTTCTAAAAACTCCTGCCTATCTCATAAGCCGTTTCCTACCTTGGAGCATCCTGGGTATTTGGGGGTGTGTTTTGGTCTTCCGAAATCCCTCTACAAATTTAGAAACACGCCGTTTTGAACACTTTTTGGTCTGCTGGATTCTAGCTGGCTGTGTTGTTTTGGGAATGGCGACCCATCAACGTGGCGACCTGATTCTTCCTCTTATCCCTCCTCTTTCACTTTTAAGCGCTAAGGTATTACTCGCATATATCCCCTCCGGGCTCAAAGAAAATCCTGTTTTGTATCTTCGGACGCTGATTATTTTTTGCGCAGCCGGCCTCTCATTAATACTATTTTACAATCGTGTTGTTTTTTCAAAACAAACAATCACTTTTGAGAGCAGGGCAATTGAAAAAGCCGCCGCAAATATCAAAGAGGCAGGATTCGACTTGGATATACTCCGTCATTATCAGAGTCCGTTCACACTTCAATTCTATTTGAATACCATGTCAACAGAGTTGAGTGAAGATGAGCTATCTGTTTTTTTAACCTCTTCGGAGCCCGGGATTTTATCAGTGAGCAATTTGGATGATTTCAAGAAAACTTTGGGAGATACGCCGCCGCCCTATCGCGTTATTTATAGGTGGTATCTGGATGAAAAACCTTTCCTTCACCTCATAGCCAACGATGCCTGGAGCAGCACCGCTTCGACACTCACTACGCACACAAGAAAATTTACTTCTGTGACCCTCTACAAGGATTAAATTACTTTCACAGGATTCTTCCCCCAAGAGAAGATGCCAACGGGCATAACCTTGGCAAATAACTGAGACTCCGTATAAAAAAGAGAGAGGGCTCTCCATTAAGGAAAATACCCTCTCTCGCTTCCTGTAAGAATAATCCTACTTGTTATCGCGTGTAACCATCGGCCAATCATCTGTCCGGAAGGGAACCGCCGGCAGACCTGCGCCATTAAAGAGATTACAGACTGGGTTGATATCCCACGCATACCGCACTGCGACCGGATTGGGTACATCGGGGGAATAAACCAAAACAGTTCCGTCTTGGATTACAGCTTTGGCCCAAACAAACTTTTTATCTTCGCCAGCAATGGCAAATCCGGTTAATACACCGTCAGCGCTCTGTGCTTTCAAACCATTACAATCATGATCAAAAGTAAGGCGAATGGCACCATCAACAATACTTGATGACTTATAAACCGGCCCAGAGAAGGGCATTTCCCGTTTTCCATAAGTATTTGCCAATGCCCAATAGGCTAAACGCTTACCCACTTCGCGTTTATTCTTAGGGTGAATATCACCAGCATCGCCAATATCGATAGCAACG